>ERZ779737.115-NODE-115-length-84112-cov-4.366240_pt1 | contig 84112 bp, 76 predicted proteins | sample MGYA00511889_ERZ779737 | MGnify/ENA primary metagenome ERZ779737 (study PRJEB29588, sample SAMEA2163575) | human gut metagenome | biome: human gut; feature: human-associated habitat; material: faeces | place: Denmark | collected 2008/2010 ...
CCACTGCCTAGTGTGGGAGAATGGAGACAATTATGAGAACAGAAGAAAACAATGCAGAAGAACTTAGCAGTGATATGGAAGTGGTTAAAAATATCATGGAGGTACTTAACTATATGGGCTTTTCGTCTGTCGATGAACTGCTCAACGACTATAATTATTCATTGCGCAGATATCTTTCCAGATTGCCAGAGCTATACGATACTGAATGTGTAGATGCAGGCACGGAACAACCTAAAAATCCTTTCATGAATAGGAAAATTTGCAATAAAAAGCCGGAAACTAGTGTAATTCCGGAGATCATAAATCCTATTTTGAATAGGAAATACAGAGGATTGGAATAGAAAAGAGGTGTGGAATTAACCACACCTCTTTATTTTTTATAAATTTAATAAGTAGAACATTCGCTTTATAGCAGCGCGTAATACTGGTATATCGAATATACAATCTTCAATAATTTTTCTATATTCAGTTAAAATCAGTTCACATTCGTCTTTATCTTCAAACGTATATCGATTAAAGTTTATGAATTTAGATTCGATAATCATAGATTTAAGTCTATCGAATCTTATCCCTCTGCCTTTATCTCCAAGCACATTAACTGCAAATGCGAGTTTATCAGAATCTGAATCTGACGATAAAGCTGGAAGCTGACGCACAGACCACTCGTCACGATCAAGTATTGTACGTATAGCTTTCTTATCGAAATCACTAAGATATTTAACTCCATTTTTGAATTCTTCGGTATATAATACTGCTAACTCTTTTGGTACATTATTGCTTTTCTTTTTACACTTTTTATTTCTCTGACGGTCACTCTTTACCTGAATAGCTTGATTTATCTCCTCATCGGTAATTCCAAGCATTTTCATAGTAACCCAAACACACAATTGAACATCAGCCAATTCTTCTACAACACCTGTACGATTATCTCGTCCTCGCAGCATTTTTGTAAGTTCCTGGGTGAGCTCTGCCATTTCCTCGATAACTACTGCAAACTGGTACATGTTATCATCTCTCATATAATTATTCTTAGCATGATCGATACAAGCTTGCATTACATCATCTATTTCTGTAGGTCTTTTCACATACCCTGGGTTATAGTCTGGATCCATCTTATGTAACTCTTCAACAAATTTTTCTCTATCCATTATATTCCTCCTATAGTACATATTCTTTTAGATAATCTAAATCAAAACTATTTAATTGTTCTTCTACTATTGGAGTTGTACATTCACTGAACAATGTTTTCAATTCAGTATAGATTGCTTGGATCTCTGAAAGGGTAACTTCTTTAAGCGAAAATGATTCACAAATAGATTGCACATCATAAGAACATTTTCCTGACTTAATGAAGTTAGAATACTCATGATAAAATGCTTCAGTTTGTGCTAAAGCAGTATCAAAGAACGATTTGTTATATTCTCTGGTAGATTCAGATAATGATTGTACATATTCCGCCAGTTTAGTGATATCTCTATTCTTGTATGTAATTGGATCTGTAAGGACCTTATAAGTTACCATCTCCGGATCATTCTGACAAAATACTTCATTAGTAATTTTAACTCCGTGTTTGATCATATAATATCGATTTTTAGTATCTCCATCACCTGCAATTTCAAAACCATGATCCTTATATAGTTTTATAGCTATTTCGTTATCTTTATCAACGCAAAGATCTGTCCCGCCATATTTAGTTATAGCATCCTCAAATAGCTTTGAACCTAATCCACAACCTCGATACTCTTTTACGACTACCAATGGCATAATAAATCCTTTTTGATCTGTATTATTTACAAACACATAGCCAGCAACTTTATCTTTTTTTACATCCACAACTATTTCCCCAGTGCTATGTTTTACAGTATAATCAAAAAACTTTCCATAATGCTTTTCAACCTGAGGTTTATACTTACCCATATTGGAAATATTAATATATTTAAACTCTGCATCGATTTCTTTCTTTTTAAAATTACGATCAAGAGTTGATTTAGCTTCCGCCAGCAATATATATTTCCCTTGTACACAAAACGCTTCATTGGTGGATCTATTTTGCTCAACACGTAACTGTTTAATTCTTTCAGTATACATTGCATTAGATTTCTTAAGACTTGCTATAGTAAGATCACAATCTTTTTTAGTAAGCCCTTTATCGATGTAGTTCTTCTTAATATTCTCATAGTATCCATGGGTTTCTTTACAATCTCCCAACTGTTTGCATTTATCTATTCTATCTCCAATTGTTCTAATCTGGGTGATCGCAGAGTTATTGTCTCTTCTGACATAAGATATATCAGAAATATCTTTTTCTTTCATGATAACCTTATCTACAGAAGGATTACCATGATTCTTTATCAATTCTGCATAACCTGTCTTTATACCATCTTTCTTCATTTGTTTATTTATCTTATACGGTAAGCCAAAAGTTCTATTCAAAGTTCCCTCTTCTATTGCAGATTCATTAATTTTAACAACTGGTTTATATCCTGACACTTTTTGATAGTATGGTCCGTCTAATTCTGTCATACTATCTTTAAGATCAATCATGATTTCGATAAGTTGATCAAACTTATTATCTGTAAGTCTGAGATAGTTATACTCTCCTTGATCAATAATAGCAGCCTCTTTATTGCGTTGCTTAGCTCGATACTCATCCATCTGTCTTTTATTAGGATTAGATCCGCCATCCTTAATATCAAAGACAAGATTATACGGTGTATAATAAAAGTCTGTAATCCAGAAGTGTTTCTTTCCTTCAAAGTAATATTTTATAGTAGGACCAGGAGCTTGAATATCCATAGAACTTACATGGAGATATTGATCCATAAACTCTAAGAAATTCTTTTCATAAGATCCTACATAAGGAACTTTTCCACCATCTTCAAATTTATATATTCCAGAGATAGATCTGTTCTTAAGCATCATATCTTGATGCTGAGGATCACTCATCATCTCTTTCTTAGTAACTCCCCTAGCCTTTTTAAGACGATCTTCTGTCATCTTAACATATTTCTTTTTGCAAGCAGGTTTGTCACATAATCTTTCGTATCTCTTTTTATCTTCATTCCAAGCTGTAACTCCACCACAGATAATACAATGTCCTTCAGTCTTTTTATTTAAGTAATTAAATGCCACTCTCGCTGCCGTGTATCCTTGTGGTATCATATCTTGATGATCTTTTCCTATATGATATTGTAATTGGTTCCGTTCTACACGCTTCTCACAATAAGGACATTTATATCTCTTTACATTTTTTCCAGCCATTTGTAATACCTCCTATCACAATTATTAAGATGTGTAAAAGTCCGTTTTTTCAATTATATATTATAATAGTGATACCAAGAAGATAGATAATAATTCTATTTCTCTTCTTTCATCTTTTTACATATAGAATATTTCTATCTTCCTGGTATTATGAATCCGTTCCGTTAAATATCCAGATAAGAGGAATGATTCAATGGTATAAAATAATCACTTTAATAAAAAGCTTGGATGCCCACTGCCTAGTGTGGGAGAATGGAGACAATTATGAGAACAATTTTTAGAGGCTAAAGATTTAGTCGAAAGTATGAGAAAGTGTGTAAAGGTTCCTGATAAAGATATGGAACTCAAATCTGAAGATTTAAAAGTGCTGACAGAAAGATACATTGAGTCAGTAAAAATCTGCAAGTCAAATGATGATTTTTATAAATTCATCATGAGCAGCAAAGAAGAATGCATTGCAATTATGATGTATTCTCCAGAATGGTATGGAGATATGTTTTACCAGATAATTGAAAGATCATTAATGCATGATGATAAATCAGAAGTGCGAATTGCACATGCATTTATGAAGCTCCGCGCAATGATTGATGCCCCAACGACATTAAAGTGCGTATATAGAAGATACATTAACGAATCATTCTAAATAACAAATTTAACGCTGGCCCGCCGTGTTAGATGCGGGCAGAAATGGAGACAAATTATGATAGAAGCAAAGAAAAATGAACTGAGAAAAATTTTTAAAGGCGGCTATAAAGCACCTGAAAACTGGAAGGAAGATCCAAACCATTTCGAGGATGATATTTTCGAGAAGTGGTTGGACAACTTCGAAGACGGCCTTCGCCTCTGTGAGGAAAATCACGATGCGTTGTTGGAGTATTTATTCTTCTGCCGTGTCGAGATGGAAGATGTCATCAGTTGTATCGATCCTGAATGGGGTGAGCAGCTCTATTGGATATTAAAACGTTCAATAGTCAACACGGAAACAAAGCCGTCCAAAACGCTTTGGGGTATTAGTAGACTCAGAGCATACATGGATGCAGAGACACCGTTTGAACAGGGGATGTATTTGCAGTCCCTTCAGTACAACTTTTAATATTATATCGCTGGCCCGCCGTGTTAGTTGCGGGTAGAAATGGAGAAAATGTTATGTATAAATTTGATAAAAAATATTTAAAAGAAGAAGGAAAAAGAAACTCATCAACAGCATTCGGATACACAGCGTCTGATGTGTGGGTGAATGGGAAATCTGTGAAACTTGCAAAAAATTGCAATGCTTTTCATGGAGATGGTGCCATTGTCGCAGCTGCCGCCTTTTTGAGAGATGGTAGCCCAGTGATCATGACTGACGAAATATATGAGGCCGCACCTGAATATGCAAAAGCGTTCTTCGCAATGCATGAGTTAGGTCATATAGAGTATGGTCACATAAGTCCCGATCCAAAAGTAGCAATGCTGCAGGCTTTGGGACGAATGGTGCCGGGATCATCCCAGTGGAAGCGTGAACGCTCTGCTGATAACTACGCAGCAAAATGTGTGGGATTCAGTGAGGCAATCAACGCTATGTCGTGGGTGGGAACACATGTCCAGATTGGATTTTTATCCAGACTGGAAATGTTTACCAGAATGATTCGGCTACTCATTGACAAGCAGGAAGCAGAGCAAACTGCCAAAGACGAGTGGAAGAAGCTGAATGGTGCACCACTGTTTGGCGAAACTTGCTCAGCGATACGCAGGATGTTCTGGTAAGGAGGTGATCATATGGAATACACAAGAAACCTGCCAGTCAAGTCTCGCAAGGGGCTTGACAAAATTGTTGTAACTTTAAACCAACTTAATCCGTGGAATTTGAAGGGAGGGTTATTTCAAAAGATTCTTTGGAGTGATATATTAGAAACAAAATACTCCAAAAAGCTATTAGAACTATACGATGTATTGAACGATATATCTACGGTTCTGATGGCAGAAAATTTCACAGATGATGAACTAGCAGAACATATGATGCTGTTGGACACTCTCTGTGAAGACATAGATGATACACCCGACGAGCTTGCATATTACTACAACGTAATCGGATGTATGTTAGCCTGCCTGAGAAACAATATGATGGCAGAAGGGCTTGACATTGACGAGAAAAATATTGTCGTCATGTGGTTAGTCGCATTAATGAGATTGGTGTGGCGCACCATAGGGCAGGCCGAGGTAGAAGATGGAGAAGAAAAGGAGGAGGAAGAAAATGAAAATTAATCTTTCATCATATACTAAAGCTGAATTGTTAGACACACGTATCTCATATGAGGATTGTGTTCTGATATACGACGTACTTGGAGAATTGGCAGCTCTGCTTTTCGATAAAAATATTGATAAAGCGATGATGAGAGAGGATATTACATACTTAGATAATTTGTTGTCTAAGTATAATGAGAAGGCAATTACAGATCCACTTCTCAATAAATATAGAGAAGTGTTATCTGATAAAAAGTATACTTTAAATAGTATGCTGATATATGAAACAATGTGTGTACGGAAGTCATTCTTCCGTACACTTGTACAAAAAGAAAAAATAGCCTAAGGAGGAAAATGGCATGAAAAGAAAAGAATACAGATACAATAGAAAGTGGATCGTAGAGCAGTTGAAGGATGTGAATCCGAACGAGGTGTTCACATACAATATTGTAGGTCCGTTAATCGATAGACCAGATGTAACTATTGGGATTGCTACAGTGCCAAGATTGCTCCACTCAAAATTTGCAATTGGTGCCGGGGTAGCATTTGTAGGTCCTGGCAGAGCAGTGATCATGTGCGATGCTGTTCATGATGAAGCACCCGATAATGTTAGGGGCTTCCTGGAGCTTCACGAGATTGGTCATCTGGTTAATGGACATCTTGAAACAATGTCACAGAACCAGGTATTAGCAACACTTAAAAGATTTTTGCCATGGTCGATTGAAAGGAAAAACGAATTTGAAGCTGACATGTATGCTGTTTCGAAAATCGGAAAAAAAGACGTTCTGTATGGATTAGAATATCTGTATAGAATGGTAGATTTTCCGTTATCTACAAAATTGGAGTTACGTTCCAGAATTAATAACGTGATCAAAAACGGATAGGCGGTGATCGTAATGAAAGCTCGAGATCTTGGTGATATCAGTATCACCGATGCTAATGTTAATCATAAACTTCATTTACTGAGAGCAACTATACAAAAAAATTTTGGAATGAATTGTATAGTTGCAGTATCTCAGCCAAATCGTATGGTAGCAGGTAAAATAATATGGCCTGCACAAGTATTTATATTTCCAAAGTTGGATGATGAAGCTGAACTTGTACTCAATTCAGTAGAGGTATACTCTATGAATATACACAAGCAGCAACTTCGAGGAATTAAATACCAAGTAGGCTTAGACGACTGGAAAGAGGCAAAACCAAGCGTGAGGTCTTATGATGAAAAGAAAATTATTCAGTATGCATATAATGATGCTATTGTGTATATGTGTACCGAATAATATGGAGGGGTTCAAATTGAACCCCTTTTTCTTTTTTGTCAAATTTCACATATTAATAATTTTTGGAGGTGAATATATATGAGTAGTATTCTAAAAGAATATGTAATCGGAACAGATGATTTTAAACAACCTGAAGAGTATGTAGGTAAAAAAGCAGTGGGGTTGCTAATTGAAAGATTGTTATTATTAGAACCAGGAACAGATCCTTTAAGACCAGAGATGGGAGTGGGGTTGGTATCAAAATATAGATACATGTTTCCTGATAAATTAAATGAATTAAAAAATAATGTTGCTGATCAATTAGAACGTTTTCTTTTTCCTTATCAAACAGTAAATCTTAAGTTCAGCGTAGATGATCATGAACTGACTATAGATATCACAGTTGACGACAATACGTATAAATATGTAACTGCTGAACAGAAAGATAATAATACAGTAACGCTAAAACAATTGCGTGGTGCTGAGTAAAAGGAGGAAAAATTATGGGTAACACTATCGATATTTCCCAGCTGAAAAGTGGAGCTACTCCACCGACACCAGATAAAAATGAAGGGAAAAATATAGATGGTCAGGATCTTAGAGATTTCGGTGATGGGTTAAAAGAATTTGATCCAACCGCAAATGGATTTGAACCTGAGAAGGTAGAGTTTAGTAAATCAGACAAAGATAAAGCATTAGAAGCTTGCGATGCAATGTTCGACAGAATGGATGCAGAAGTAGCAGCATACAATGATCTTCTTGAAATGAACGGCGGTGTTGTTACAGAGGAAGAGTTAAGAGAGCATTTAGGACAGCAAGGACTTACGAAATGGTTACAGGATGGTAAAGGTCAGAAATTCGAAGAAAAACCTGAGCAGGAAATTCCGGAGACACAGGTTACAGATGATCAGGCTACTACACCTGTAGAAGAAAAAACATCTTCAGAACTTGATGAGCTGGAGAGGGAACTAGAGGAGGATTATGATTTGGAAGATATACAGCAACCGGTTCAGGAAGAACCTGTAAAAGAAACAAAATCATTCGCAGAAACAATCAAAGAAGCAGGTAAGGCATCAGCAGACCGTGTTCATACACCATTAGATGATATGCCAGAACCTAAGGAACCTGAAGTAAGATATATGACTTTTGCAAAAAAGCAATTAGATCCACATCCTGGAGATTTACTTAATCAGCAAAAACCGACAGGAACAAGTTCAACGAAGTTTGTCGGCGAAGCAACTGAATCTGGAGATATAAAACGTCCAGTAGCCGGATTTGCAACTGATGGAACGATTAATATTGCAGAAAGAAAAACCACATCCGATGATGAAAGTCAGGAGGATAAAGATCTCGCCGCTCTGGACGATGACTATGAAGCACCGGTAGATGATTTTGAAGAGAAACTTAAAGCTGAATTAGCTAAGAAGATCAAACCGGTTACGAAACATTATGATCTGTCAGCTATGACTATTGCAGCTAAACCGATTTCGGTAAATAATGCTATTACAAATATCGGTGGAAACATCACAAGAACTTTCAAGTGGCCATTGCTTCATTCCAACCGTCCGATTGTCATGAAAGGATACAGTGCTACGGAACTGAATGAACTTTCTAACTTATCATCAGATAGGAATGGTAATCCGGTTGATGTATTCAAAAATATGTGGGATCACCTTGCTGCAGGTAAAGGCCAGGATTTCAGAACTTGGACAAAATGTACAAGCTACTATGACGTAAACCATATCTGGTTTGCTATCTATGGTGCTTGTTTCAAAGATACAAACTATGTACCATATAGCTGTGGTAGCTGTAACGAGCTCATGGTTAGTACAAATATCCCAGTAGAGAAAATGGTTAAATTCGATTCTGAAAAAGTCAAAGAGAAATTCAATCAGATTATGAGTATGCCAATCGAACCGGATATGGGAAATATCAAGGCAAAAGCTCGTGTTCAGATTTCTGATACGCTTGTAGCTGATTTCTCTGAGCCGTCAATTTACGACGCAGTAATTATGCCAAACAATCTGGATGCAGAATTCAGACAGAAATACAATGACGTTATCGGTCTTATGGGTTATCTTGATGATTTATATATCATCAGAGACTTCGGAAATGGGCCTCAGCTGTCACCGATCGCTATCAAAGAGTTCCATGACAACGAGATCAAGCAGGTTAAAGCTAAGATTATTCAGTATGCTAAGATCATTAGATCTTTACCATCTGATCAGCACAATATCATCTTAGCTACAATTACATCAATGAATGAAGCTGAAGATATGAGTTACCAGCTCCCGGCAGTAACATGCGAACACTGTGGAAAAGAAATTCCATCAGATATCAACTCTGCTTATGACCTGGTTTTTTTACGTCATCGGCTCGCACTACTTGGGGCTTAATAAACAACCTCGTTTATCTATCTACATATTTTAGAGGAAAAGTAGTATCACTACAAGATCTTTTAAATATGGACATAAGCTATGTGGTTACATTAAACCGCATAGCTTATATGCAACGACAAGATGAAGAAGCTAGACAAAGAAGACAAAATCAAGAAGTGGAAGATGCTGTGCAGGATGAACTATAAAGTTTTGGAGGTAACAAAATGAATGTAGAGACATTTATGCATAACATTCAAAATCTCTCTAGTGATGACATTATAGATGCTTTCGATAGACTTATGGCTCTATTCGAACTTTGTAATGGTGTTAATAGTGAGTATGAGAATATTCAAATTGCTAAAACATATGGCCAAGATGAAACTGCAGCATCTTTCGATCTAATCTTCAATGATTATGACGATGCTAAGAAGCTCCATCTTTGCTGTAATGGGCTCAGTATGAAAATATTTGATATTCATTACAGAATATCATGCGAGTTAGATGAAAACGATTCAATTGTTCATATTGTATTAAAATAGAAAGAGAGTGGATTCGTCCACTCTCTATTTTTTATGATTGCCACATTCTATTAATCATGAAAGGAGGAATAATATGGACTTTATATATGAAAGTGTGGGTATTTTGGATAAGTATAGATATTCGCATAAACTCCCTACACTTGAAGCTGATAAACCACCATTTGATGAAAATAAACATCTCAAAGTAGATATCTTAGATATCGATGATTTTGTGAAAAAGAATGACTGTCCGGAAGTTACCAATCCAGTATTCTTCATTAGAGATGGAATACCAACTCCAGATGGATTATTATCTAATGAGCTGTTTGGAATTACCAAAGAAGAACGTGCCAACATTTATGGTTATATAGATCTTCAAGGTACTTTCATGCATCCATTAGTATATAAACTGTGGGGCAGGATGGATGGATCTATCAAAAATATTATCCATGGATTGAAAGCTTATAGCCTAGATTCTAATGGATATATTAAAGAAGATCCTAATGGTGAAACAGGAATCAATTTCCTGGTAAAGAATATCGATAAGATCAAAATCAAACAAACTGATTCATATGATCGTAAGAATAATATTGCGTTCATCATGAAGAATAAGAATAAGATCTTTATTAAAAAGATGATTGTCCAACCACCATATTACCGTGACGTTTTATCTGGTAAAGGTAGAGTAGAAGTAGGGCAGTTGAATAAATATTATGCTTCTCTTTTAATGTCATGCAAATCTCTTAAAGAAACTCAAGATATCGGTTTCTCTCTCGGAGATGCTACTAAAGGAAGAGTGCAAGAAACTTTATTAAGCATTTATAAATGTTTAACTGGAACTTCTGATGTCCCAGAAGATGGCGTTGGGCTATCTGGGAAGCTCGGATTAATCGCAGGAACAGCTTTAGCAAAAACTGCGGATTATGGTACTAGATTGGTTCTTAGTGCCCCTGAGCTTAAAGTAGAACGTCTAGAAGATATGATGGTTGATGCACAGCATTGCGCATTACCATTAGCATCAGCTGTAGTAAACTTCAAACCATTTGTAGTTTTTGCCGTCAAACGATTCTTTGAAAATGAATTTGGCGGAGGAAATACAATCGAAGTTATTAGGAATGGTAAACCTGTATTAGCTACAGTAAAAGAACCAGAAATGTTGTTCTCTGATCAGATGATAGAGCAACAGATAAAGAAATTTGTATATAGTTTCTCCGGAAGATTTGAACCTGTTATGATACCAGCTACACTAGAAAATGGACAGACTCTTCAGGTAGCAGCAAGGTTCAAAGGAAGGCATCTTACAGCACAGCAAGTTGCGGCTGGAGATACCAAAGGAGAATCTTCATTAATTAATAGAAGACTTACATGGTGCGATGTATTATTCATGGCAACCGTAGAAGCAACTCAAGATAAACATGTCTTGATTACCAGATATCCCATTGACTAACAGTGGCTTATGCAAGTAATTGTATAAGAAAACTTTTCTAATTGCTGGGAAATCTTAAAGCCTAAGGAACCACAACGTGATCTGTAAAGATGAGCGTGATGGTTGTCGAAAGACAGAAAAAATCCTTAGGATGGCTCATGGTAATAGTAAACCTAAAAGCTGTATAATAGATGATCAGCAGCTAAGATCATTATAGAAAGGAGATGATAAAGTTCAACGACTATCCGAAAGGAGTAGGGCTCAAGCGAGTTCAAAATGGAAGGGATCTTTAGTATTAAAGATTATGATATAGTCTCGACATTTAGCGAAAGCTAAAGAAGTTCATAGGAGAACTGCGTAGATTAGCGACCTACGTGAAGACAGCGTGACTCAGCATACAATCAGCTTGTATCTAAACCTAGAATATCTACTATAAAAGAAACAGAACCTATTTATGTGAATGGAACTTTTTATAGATGGTATCCTAGGATACGAGAAGATGATGTGGGATCAAATACATCAAATAGATTTATAGATACATTAAATATCAGTAATCTTGTTATAGGTGGAATGGGTGCAGACTATAGAAGACTTCCATTGTAGTCTGCCAAGAGTAGCCAATAAAGAACTCTAAAACAAAAACCTCTTGAACTGCGGGGAAATCTCAATAACTCTATATGTACCAAGCATATATAGAAATATATATGTGGCTACTAGTAACTATAGTAGGTATGGTAAAAAGCATATAGAGGAGCAATCCGCAACTAAGATCCTAAGTCGAAAGATATGGATAAAGCTCACAGACTATCGAAAGAGGATTATCATAAAGAAAGGAGGCGATAATTCAATCAAGTAGAGTAGAAACTTATTAAGCATCGCATATAGTATTAATAAGTATTTCGAAGTGGGAGGATATACTTTTAGTATATATGATATAGTCGGGTAGTGGTGTGTAGGCGATTACATACTACCAGATGGCGATACAACATCCATTAGAGGTGTATGGATTCAGGAGTCTAATAAAGAATTGGATAAGTTCTTAAACAGCAAATCGCAGTATATTAACTTCTCCGGAAACAATATTAGAACTCCTTCTAATGAAGCTATACAATCTCTATATAGTATGACAAAAGTACTTACAGTGGATGAGTCTAAACTTACTCAACCTAAATTCTGATTGTAAATATAAGAAATTTCAATTATATATTATAATTATGAAACTAAATTGTTCTAGGGTATTAATTTACCCTAGAACTAAAATTTTATTAAGATGAACAAAGGAGAATAAAAGTATGAGTTTATCAGATGTAATTATTGAAGAGAACGGTTTATTATTAAATGAAGCTGCAGTTGCTACTTCAAAAGATAATGTATTATCCGTAGGGGTAACTTTGGATAAAGGCAGAGACTACGGAGATAATTGTGCATATTTTAAATGTATACGTGGAACTGATTTTTCTTCCAATGTGGCTAGAATATCTTTCAGAGTTCCTGAATATGTAGTGCACAATAAAAAAGGACCTCAAGTTATTTTAACTAGAAAAGAGAAAAAGATACTATTAGAGCTTTTAAATTCACAATATCGAAATACAGATAAGACTGTATGGCAAGCTTTAATTGAGTTATTCAATAATATTATTACGGACTATGGTAAGACTAAAAGTAAATATATACTACCAATAGACTTACCAATCCCGGACTATATGCAATTGAAAGGAAAATAATTATGAAAAAGAATTATCATCTTTCTGCTAATTTATTAGAAACAAAACAACCTATGCTTATAGATAAAACAGAATTTATGTCTATATGGATATCTAAATCTAAATATGCTATCCCATATTTTATAGTATATAATAGTCAAACAATAGATAGCGCAACTAAATGTTGCAGAATACACTGTTATAGATCTGAATATGTATGCGTAGATGATGCAGATTTACCAGAATGGATTCTTTCTGATGGAGAAAAGATTCACTTAATGATCTTGCTTACTAAAGAAAAATATCCAGGAACGAATAACTGGAAATATATTAGAAGCAAATATATTGATTATTGTGGTTGGAATTATGAAGCTGAGCATAAGCCTATACTCATAATGCCAAACTATTTGAATATCATTAAACCGAGAGATTGTATAATATATCGAGGCAGTGAAACTTATAATTTTCACCTGTCAAAACTTTTATGCGAGGAGCAGTGGGATCAGTATATAATCTACAGAGATCCTAAATGTGATATGATGATTATGGTATTTCCATCTCCATACATGAATCCGTATATGATCATATATAATGATTTCTGCGCAAGTGCAACTAAAAGTTGTAGAGTATATTTATATGAAGCTAAATATCTATATGCTGGGGATACAGATATAATAGAGTGCAAATTAACAGACTCTGAGGTAGATCAACTGGTAGAAATATTTACACCATCTATGTGGGATGATGCTGTTGAAAATTATTTATACTATTTGCAAAATACGTATAAATTACCATCATCAAAACCAGAGTGGGCAACTATGCCTGATTATAGTAAATTGAAAGAGTGTTAATATGAACGGGTTTAATTATTGAAAGGAGAAAAATAAAATGAAAAAAAATTTGTTATCGAACTAGATTAGTATCAATGGTAGACGTAGAGTTAAAAGCTTATGAAATAAAGATACCAGAAAATGTGTTAAAAGTATTTACTCCGAATGCAATAGGCAGATTACTATCAATATACAGAAATGCAAATGATTTAAAAATTATCCCAGTTAAAGGGAATGTGGTATATGTATCGACACATATGTGCAACGTATTACAATTGGATATGGATATCGATGTAATAGTTCTTAGCAAAGTTGTAGGGGATGGTGAGTATCGTACATGCGAAAAAATATGCGATGCTATAGAAGATGAAAGTTTAAAAGAAAATACAATTGTAGTTCCTAAAACAATATTGGATGAAGATTTTAAACCGGATTATATAACTGCATTCCCACTGATTGGTGGTCCGATTGAATACGATTCAATCAATATCGAAACTACAAATTCAAGCACAGTAAAAGTATCAACTGATATTATGAGGAAAATGGACTTAATCCGCAATCCTCAATTATGCTTTTGGATAAAGGAGGAAAAATAAATGGAGTATACAACCACAAAAATTATAAAAACAAACGTAGCTATATCTACGCATGGCGGTAAATACGCACCAGAAAAACCACTACTATCACTTACGATAATAGATTTGCTAAACTATAAAGATATTTATGACCATGTATCTAAAGTTATAAAAGATCAAATAGTAAGCAAAATGCAGGGGGCTGTTTCTATAAGTATTAGAAACAGTTCCAATACAATAAACTCATTAATGAAAATTGATGTACCAGATGTGTCTCATCTTGTAGATGAAATGTTATGGGCAGTTAGATGCAATATACCCGATATGTATTGCACATCACTATGTGTAGAAGCTTTTGGTAGTACTTCTAGCATTGATATATTGCCGAAAGGTTGTTTGGATCTTGCTCAGTGGATACGCGTATCCGTTGACACCTATTTAAAGAAAGAAAAGTTTAAATTTGAGTACGAAAATAAGCATTTGGATGGGGTGGAGTGTGATATGTGCGTTGCTTCCTCGGACGATACATATAGCAAGTTAAAATTACCCAAAACTAATATAGCTGAAGATCTACCTGAAGATTGCTATACAGATAGCCATAGGTTATCTATTTTAACTATTAGAATGATACAGGAGGAAATGATATGAGTAACGAAATAATGATGAAGGTAGAGTTATCACCCTATGCTGATAGGGCTGATACTAAGTGCGTATACTTAAACAAGAAAACTGCTGGTGGTGTTTTGAAGATAACTGGAGAAGAAAGTATGGATGCAGTGAGACGTAAATACGATATAAGTATTACAGGATATCCATGCATGAAATACGATAATGATAATAAAGGTGTCAGGATAATTGTAGATTATAAATTAAATACATCACAGATATCCTCAGATTTGGTGAAAAATATCAATTCACCATTTGATGATTATATCTTAATATTTTCCAGAAAATCTACTAGAGCTAGAGGGTAAAAAAATGAGTAGAATAAAATTTAAAAGTACGAAGTGTCTAAAATTAACAGCAACTAAAATTAATGATATTAAACTTACACTTGTTTAGGAGGATAAATAATATGGAAGAATTTAGAATAATAGTTAGAGTTAGCACAGATACGGATTATGATAAACCAATGCTCTCTTGTCACGTAAAATACTTTCTTGAAAATAAACGTATACGAAACTATGTAGTAGACAGATTATATGAAAGTATTTTAAATGAACTTAATAAATTTGTATTAACCACTAGACGTGAAGAAAAATCCACAAAATTATCTATAACATTTGACAAATCATTTATAGGTAGTATTGTAGATGAATTTATACAAATAGATGAATTTCATGTCGGTGCACTAGGGGTAGGATTGCAATACAAATTAGATCCATTAGTAAAAGGTGATTTTTTCTGTAATGTACCAAATAGGATTACATCACCAGCAATGTTTTCTCTGGACACTATTATATCTTATTTATACGAATATATTGGAGATAAGTTGAGTATTGATGGGCAAGACTGTCGTGTTCATCTTCAATCAAGTACAGATATCGAGAACTTAGTTCCTAACAATATTTTGTATATTCCAAAGACATTACAAGACAAATTACCATATAAAGATAAAACACTTTTAGAAGGAGTTTTTAATTTAGAAATGTAAAAGTCTAATATTTCAATTGTATATTATAATAGTGATATAAGAGTAAGTATTAACCAATATTGCCACTCAACTTAATCTTATATCAATGATTCAGGAAACATAAGCAATCATCATAAATAAAAGATTCAAAAAATAATAAGAAACTAAATGAGTGGCAAAACATATTTTTATAAGGTGACCTACGCCAATAATGTGGAGATTGGAGACAAAAAGATGGGACTGTTTGATTTATTTAGAGAAATAGGAGCAAGTATTGAATTAGCATTAGCTACTCCGGCCGATGATGAGACCATGGCACAGGTCTACGACTATATGTCTATGAGTAATGATGATCAAGAGTTACTTCGTGTATGTAAGTTTGACCTCGGTTATGGGTTGGATGCCCATGTAGCTATAAAACATATCGGTACAATCCTTAAGCTGAAAGAAAAAGGAATGAACAATAAGGATATTGGTGATGTGTGTGGTATCTCAGAAGAAATGGTAGATCGAGCTATCAAAATGCGCGATGAGTATCTTGAGTATGAAAAAACAGGAAAACTTCCTGAAAACACAAATCATCAAGAGATCACAAAAAAACTTGATAAGGCCGAAGCACTCAAAAAGTTTAATGAAGCTTCTGCATTACGAGCTTTCATGCATCATTATAGTGATGACGAGGAAGATGAGTGCGAAGAAGATGGAGAGGATAACTGCAACGATGGCTCTCCGGAGTCTGATCAGAGCAACGCTCCTGTAACCACTAAGAGCAATAGAGGTGGTTCTCGTAAAAAGAAAGGATCATCAACATCAGCACCAGAAGATTTAATGAAAGGATCTGAAGGTGTCAAACCATTTTCAACGATGGTTGAGAAGTCTGGCGTTGGTGCTACAGGAAAATAAAATAAAAAATAAGGAGGTTCTTAATTGAACCTCTTTATTTTTTTGTCTTCTCAGGGTACCTAAAACATCATATTAATTATCTAGAACATGGAAAGGAGATCTATTATGAGTAAAATCAAAATAGCTGAATTGTTATTTAAAACGGAAATAGAAGATGACAATTTGATGATTGTAGAAGACGACATAGATACAAAACAAACAACAGTCAAAGAATTCAAGCGTGCTCTTAATGGCGATAATATTAGTCCTAGTGACTATAAATTTTATTCATCAGCCAAAGTTAATCAATTGATTAATTCTATGGCAATTAATATGGATAATATGCCAAGTAAATCTGATTTTGAAAGTCTCAAACAGCAAGTTGCAAATATAGTCGGATCTACAGGATCTGGAAAAGATTCGGAGTTAGTTGCAGCTAGAGGAAGCTATAGTACATTGTCAGAGAGACTCGATGGTGATATGAAGTCTCTTAAAAATAAATATGTAGCTTTTCCTACTATTGAAAATACTGGAATGATTGTAGATTGCACTGAGCTTGATAAGGCTGACCTTACAATCAAAGCTGGTTCGTATGACAAAGATACAACTGTTACAGTTGTAGGAGCAAATGCTTTTTCTTTAGATGCAATTACCGGAACATCTGCTATCGAAAAACTTCCAAATCTCAATGGGCTGAAGATCAAATTCACCAAAGCGCAGAATACTTTCAGTATTAATTTAGGAAGGACTCTTCCTGCTGGAACATACTATCTGTATTGCAATTTCGATTCAAGTAGTAACTTCGTTTCTGAAGGAAGTTCTCTAAAGGTAGCTAATAGCGATGGAAGTGTAACAACCATCACATCAGATTTCAAGTACACTGAGGTTACAAAAATCGTAGCTACTAAGAGTATTACTGCATTTAAAATCATTCCAAACTACAATACAATTGTAGATGGAATGACTCTTACAATGAAGAATATCATGTTCTCTGAAGATGGAAATCTGGAGAGATACTATCCATATTCTTATCTGAAAGAAACTATTAAAGCAAATACAGTATACAATAAAACCTTTACAGGATATAGATGTATCGTATCTCGTAGTGCAAGCACATTGACTGTAACGGCGGTTGATACATCGTATGATGGAAATAAAATTAAAGAAGAACTGGAAGCTATCAAAGCTGTTACTGTAAATCCGGAAGATTACTGCGGTCTTATTGAAGATAAAGGTACTTATATTTATCTCAACAAGCACACGGTAAATAATGCTCCTGATACTATCTGCACTATCGGTTCTGATAGTACAAAGACACGTAATGGACAGCCTAGTGTTAAAATCAATATCGGTACATACAATGAAGATGATCAACCACGATTTACATTACAATTGCCAGAGGTGCAGAATTTAGAAGACTGCGATACCCTGAGCGTTCAGATGTATATCGATAAAGATGTATCTGAAAGATTTAGTGAAGATGATGGACTGAAGATCATGCTGTCATCTGATAATGCGGTGGCTAATCCTGCTATAAACTATTTCTTTTTTAATATTGGAAAGAATTCTTTTGTTCAGGGCTGGAACACTATCAAAGTTAAGCTTAAAGATTTCTATAAGCATGGAACTCCTAACTGGGCTGATATTAAACAAGTTAACTTCAGAGTTTATACAAGCGAGTTTACTAACGGTAAATGCTTATGGATAAACTCTATCATTATCGATCAAAGAATGAAACCAACTGTGCTGTTTGCATTTGATGGTTTCTACGATGATGTGTTTAACTACCAGTATCCATTCTTATATGGAAAGAATATTCCGGCTACAATCTTTGTAAATGATAAGCAGACATTAACAAAAGATTTTATCGACAAAGTTTGTATGCTTCATTATACGAAGGGATGGGAATTGGCAAACTATGGATGTAATCCTAATAAAGAGATCATGATCGAAGATGATAATCCTAGAGAACAATATACTGCAGTTAAAGATACAGTTCAATGGATTTATAATAACTTCACTGAAGACGTTATATCTTATGCAGCTCCATTTGGAAATCTTCGTGCAATCTCCGAACCTATCCTTAGAGAATTAGGATTCAAGATCGCTAAAGCAGATGCAGATGCATATTGCTCATTCTTCTCAGATAAAGATTTTGTTATCCCTATGCATCTTCTTAGCAATGCTGAAGGCCATGGTGCTACAGCTATTAAAGCTAAGATTGATGAGATTATAGAAACAGGTCAAACTCTCTGTATTTATACAAGTGATGTAACTAAATATGGAGATGAGATTTCAGCTACAAAAACTTCATTCGAAGATGTAGTAAATTATCTCGATAGATATGTACGACTCGGGCTGATTCAGTGCCTGACATTCTCAGATTTCTATAAGCAATGCACAACGAAATAATATATTATAATAAAGAAGAGGTAGAGAGCAATCTCTACCTCTAACTTGTAAACTAAAACAGGTTTAACCTAAAATTAAACAAATGAAAGGAATGTGAAATGGATGTATAAGAATAGTAAGTATTTTCGTTTCATAGAGAACGATGAACTTGAAGAATTGAGAATTGTACGTATGCAGAATGAAGATATCTGCAGTGCGGTTTATGTAAAAGGCCCTAAGGCTGGAACCAAATCGAAAGAGAATATCAAAGATATAGAGGAGAATTATACTCATCTTACACCGGATGGGTATCTGACATTCTCTATTGTTAAAGTTGGTAAACTTGAAGATGTAATGGTAACAGTATCAACCCAGAGAGGTATTGATGCTGGAGAAAAACTTCCATTCGCAATTTGCAGACAATGTGCAAATGACTTGTTCGCAAAACAACTTAATGCTGATACTGATTGTGTTGGACTATCAGTATCTGAGGCATCATGCCCTGCAGACATTGACTTTGCTAATTTCTTTGCTTGCGATAATCTTATTGAAAGCGAAGTTATTGAATACTACATTGGAGATCTTATCAAAGATATCATTCCAATACTTAAGTACAGAAAGAAATACGATGAGACTTTGTTAGATCTCTTTAACACACACTGTATGTATCTGGCAAATAACAATAAATTTATTGCTAATACTTACAAGCAAAGAGAAGAGGTTGACGGATATTGTAAAACTCTTGATACTCTTCTCTCACTGAACAATTTTGAATATGATATCTGCACAGCTTTTGGAATTATTCCGACAGACTTTGAGCCAAAGCATTTCGAGTCAGGAGTATTATCTCAAGAAGCTATGGATACATTATCTAAGATTCTGGCAGTTCAGATGTATAAATCTTTAGTACTTAAGTATGACAGGGATATCGATCTAACTAAAATTCAACGCAACTATACTCTTGTAGCCGATTGTAATAATACAATCTATGTAGTTGCATATACAACATCAGGAAAATATCATGTTTCTCTTGAAGATGAAAGTGAAGAGAATGTTGAAAAACTTAACTCGCTACTTGCATCTGAAAGTACTCAGTTAGCTTATCAGCATCTCCAATTTAAGAAGGGGAAATATAAATAATAATTGTATATTATAAAAGTGCTATAAATTACTACTGTTGTATCAACAGTACTATTATAGGATAATATTATCAATCTATATTAAGGAGGACCATAATTATGGCAAATGAAAACAAACAGAAAAGAGAAAAAGTAACACTTACACTCGATCAGCATCCTGATTTCCAGGTAACGAACGACGGATCACTCAAGACAAGTTCAGATCTCTGTAAGATCATCAATGGATTATTCAAAGAAGTATTCGCAGATTACATTGGTTGCCGCGTATACGTAGACATCAATGCAAATCCAGCGGAAGCAATGAATCCGTTATCTCAGGCTCATCCGGTTCAGGTTGAACTGTATTTCACTATGGGTACACATGATTCAAGTGATAAGATCATTGCATTCAAATCAATTACACAGAATATCAGAGATGAGTATGCGAAGCCGGCAGATGGTGGAAAGGTTATGAATTATGTCCAGGCAACTCTTGGATACAATGCACAGCTGCAGACAAACAAGAGCTGTCAGATTACGCAGGAAGGTATTGACATTCTTGGATCTCTGCTCTGGAAAGAATTAGCAGTTAAGATGGGACCAAACCCGACACCAGCAGCTTTCACAGCAAACAATATCGTTGTAGAATCTCATACAGATTCAAATGCAACTCCATACATGACACCAAGTACACAGATCACGGTATACAATGTAGTACGCTGCATTGATATCAACAGCCTTCTTGATCTTATCTACAGCAGAAAAGATGAGAGCAAGAAATATTATAACACGGTTCCGATCAAACCTATCCAGTCAACTATTAACCAGAATGCTATCTATGGAACACCACAGACAGCAGATCAGAGATGGCTGTTCATGGTTAACAGAATTGATCAGAAGAATTTCCAGGATAAGTGTAACGAGCTGGGTGGCTTCAATGTAGGTGGTGGATTAAACATCAACATGGAAGTGTAATCCGGTTAGCGTATAAACCAAATCAGGATAGGTGGGTAACCATCTATCCTGGTATTATTTTTTAGGAGGTATTTATATTATGGCTATGACTAAACCTTTTACTTATGAAATTTCACCAGACTTCGATCATATTATCGAAGAACATGGAAACACTTATACTGCTTTCAGAAAAATCAGCTGGGGTGATAATGGAACTTTCAAACCAGATGTGAGAAAGTACTATGCTACAGAAGAAGGAGAACGTATGTCTAAAGGATGTACCATGTCAGACGAAGGAGCTGGGGAACTTGCAGTGGCTTTAGTATGGGAAGGATATGGTAAAGATAAAGATATTGCCAACGCTATCTTCCAGCAAAGGCCTGAGCTGGTAAGTATCATGATTCAGGAAATTCAAGACATGTCAGATGATGATATCAAAGCTCATTTGGAAAAATATCCGGTAGATGACGATTATGGTATGTCTGAGTTTACTGATCTAGATGAGGTGATTTAATGAGCTACAATTATGCATCAGCAGATCCACACGAGTGGGTTTTAGGCTGTATCAGAGGATATTATGTGAGATATGAACAATTAGCATTATTGATAAATAATAACTTCAAAGGATCCAATGCAAACACAGTAGATCTTTTTATTGATATGGCTGATATTATGAGAAAACTAAACGGGTTCTTATCTCAAAGTAAAGGCATCGTAAACGATGGACTTGTGGTAGCTTCAGGCATCATCAATATGGTTGGACACTATCGACAGTTCTTCGCAAGTAGATATCAATGTGATACTAGAGTATGGATAGTTGCATCTATGAGTGGGCAAACACAGAAGCTATTCTATAGCAAATTCATACCAGTAGCAGATTCACTTGATATATCTACACGGCAGCTATATACAAATAATTTATCTTTAATGGATCTAATCTGTAAGAATATTCCTAATGTGCAGGTAGAAATGTGCAACTGTGAGTTTGCAACTAAAGTACTGCAGATATATGATAAAGAACCTATTAAGAATCCATTAATCTGTATTACAAAAGATCCATTTGCATTTCAAATCTGTGGGTCTCAATACTTATCATACGTATTAAGACCTAGAAAGTCAAATGGATTGGATACAAGTTACATGGTTACTAGAGAAAGTGTGATAGAATCATATGCATTTGAGCTGAGCAAAAAATGTGATCAGCCAGTTGCACGTATAATTAATCCTGAAATGATATCATTATTTATGGCTATGACTAGAGTACCATCTAGGGGTATCCATACATTATATACTATACCTACAGCTTTAAAGAAATTAAATGCATTGTCAGCTACAGGATATCCATATGATATAGATTTTGTATTGGATCAATTCACCCAATCAGCTGGAGGGATAAAAAACCCATACGAATTGATAAACAGATTTAAAGCATGTGATGCTTGCTATATTCAGTTGGAAGGGTATAAGAATACACCTGAAGCTAAACTGTACAATGGAATAGTAAATCTCTATGATCCGGCAGGTATTAAAGATATCAATAATCAGTACTTTAAAAAGTATCCATTGGATTTGGATATATTATAAGACCAAAACATTCCACTAAGGGTTGATTCCCTTAGTGGACTTTTATTTTTTTTTGTAGGAGGTTATATATTATGGCTTCTATTGTTACGTCGTATAAATATCAAATAGAACTAAATCTTATGATCGGTGATAAGAACTATGAGATTTCATCTAATTCCATACGTACTATCATGCCATCATATGATTATGATAAAAATACAATGCCTACAATATATCTCGGAGTTAGACTAGATACAGATATGTATGACAGACTTGTACAAAATAGCAATACTGCATTACTTTCCATGAGAATCTTTAAAACCAATGAAAATAGTACAGTTAGTTTTAATGAGCCTTACATAGAAGGTAGATTCATCTATAATATGTCTAGTGATCCAAACTATAATAAATCATACGAACAATTGGTATCTGCTGGACAAACTACAGATCTAAATGACAATTATCTTGAAGGGAATATTGGATTAATGAGTGTGGATCTCATTAATGATAATAAGAAACTTTTCAATGATATTGTAAAGGATACAGATTTGATATCTATTGTGCATAGATATACACACCACATGAAAATGTGTATTGAACCTTTTGATAATAATGATAAGATAGATCAGTTTATTATACCACCTATTACAAGTATAACTAAACTCTTATCGTATATAAATAGTAACTATTGTTTTTATAAATCTGGGTATAGGTTTTTTAGAGACTTTAATAGAACTTATTTATTATCTGCAAAGGGAAATCCTGTTAGTGATGATACAAACAAATATGATTCTATAATCATTAGTATCAGAGATCCATTAGATGACATGGGTAAAGTAAATTCTATGGAATTGGATAGCGAGAACCATGCTTATATTATCAACGTGAGTGCTAATGATACTTCTATAAAAGTGAATAAACTGGTAAATCACGAATTTAATTCAATTATAGGTATAGACACATTGGGAAATGTTTCAGAAGCTGAATTAAACATTCCGGATACTCCTGAAACGTCCAAAAAGTACATCTTAGAGAGGGTAGCTACAAATAACTTTGATAAAATCTTAAATACTAAGAATCAAATCGAATCCATATCTGTAGCTATGACTATATCTAAAACAGAAATAGATGGAACTATACTTACACCAAATAAACAATATCAGATCAGAAACTATGAAGCAAATAGACAATATGACGGTAAGTATATTTTATCTTTTAAAAAAGAAGTTTTATTAAGACAAGATGATAATTATATTAGTAGTGTCATGTTCGGTTTACGAAAAGTAAGTGAGGAGTAGCATTATGCTACTCCTCACATTTTACAATTCGGCTTCAAGAAGATCCAGAGCTTCCTCTACATCATCTACGTCATCATCCAGATCGTCGTCTGATTCTTTGCATCCCTTTTTGCCTTTACAGCTGCCACCGCACTCTTCAACTTCTGCTTCAAGCTGAATATCAACGAGTTCCAGTGCTGCTTCCAGTTCAACCTGTTCTGTTGTTTCAACATCATCTAATGCTTCTTCAAATAACAGTTCATCATCAAACATATCATACATACTAATTTACCTCCTATTTCTGATTATTGTTTGTGTTCTGCTCCTGATTTTCATCAGTAGCATTATCACTTGGGATACCTACAACTCCGCCAATTTTAGCAAGAGTCTTAACAAACTTAAGATGCTTCTTCATGGCTTTATTGTACGTATTCATTACAGCTACAATTACACCTGTATTAATTGCAAAGTATAAACGAGCTGCATTTGAACGTTTAATATTTCCATTATTCTCCTGATCTTTTGGAACTTCAACGTTATCTTTATGCTCTTGCGGCGCTTTACCATCATTCTGAGCCGCAGGGTTTGGTGTATTACCGTTAGTCTTTCCGTCTCCGTCTGTATTTTGATTCTCATCACTTTCACCAAAATACGCCATCATTGTAGCTTCCAGATACATCACTGCAGATTCTTTTGCAAATGTCTTTGCATTGGACTGAGCAGATTTAAGTCTGGATTGAGCGTTCTTGATATTAGAGATACATTTCTGATACCCCTGCGTAACAAAATTCATACTCTCATCACGTTCATGCTCGTTATATGGAGTTTCCGTCTCATCTAAGCAAAGTTTCATGATACGATCTTTGACAGATGATCCTTCTAATTCATCGCTCAAAATCTTACATGCTGTTCCACTTTTTTCTCCATATTTAGCAGTCAGATACTTATCTTTGTTTCCAAGTAAACCAAGATCTTCTTCTACCAGATTTGGAACTACAAACTTTTCAAGTTCTGTCATATTCATTTTCTGGATAGTCCAGTTTTCTGGAATCTTAGCTCTCGTGATCTTTCCTCTGTTCTTTTTAATATAAGCAGCCTGCTTATCATATCCAGAGAATTTGGTGATGAATTTAACTACAAGATTCTGGAACCGAGCCATCAGCTTCTGGATAATAGCACTTGCTGTTTCTCCTGGTCTGATGCCTGGTTTATCCGTTCCAGTAGCATCTTCCGATAAGTAATTAATCATAGATTCTCTAAACATCATTTCCGTGATGAGTCTCTCAGCCTGGAATGCATCTGCTTCGAATAGATAACAAGCTTCTTCAAAATCATCCTCAGAATTATCATGAAGTGGTTCTACCCCAGATTCATCTGTATTGAATCCATCTTCTGGATCAGAATCGTTCTCATCATCATCGTCTTCAGATTGAGCTTGAAGTTTGATATCGATTTCCTCTGGATCTTCTTCACCATCATCCGTATCCGGTTCAGGATCATCAGAAGAATCATCATCGAGTTCTTCATCGTCTAATTCCTGCTCTGCATCACCAGGATCTGTGTCATCATTTGGAGTATTATCAATACCATCTGTTGCTGTGCTGATGATATCTTTGCACTGCTGAAGGTATTTCATAATACAATCCATCTTGATTGTAAGAGCAATGATATACAGATTACATAATTCGGTAATCTGAGTAATCTTTGTAGAGATAAACATATTCATCTGATTGAAAGAATAATCATTCAAGCGATATGTTTTGTCTTCTACTCCCTCTGCATCTGTTTCAATCGGAAGTTTATGATCTCTATTTCTAAAGAACATGGATCCAATTTCATCTGCCACTCTAAATAACCCATCGCAGAATGATGTAACTGATTTATCTACAGAAGCAATATAGCTTGTATTGTTCATGATAGATAACTTACACTGTTTTACCAGTCCGATATCTACTGTCATTTCTTTATGAGGGTCTTTAACGAACTTCTTATACATAGCTCGTGCAAATCCATCTTTATCGCAATCATCCTCGTCTGTGATATGCTCAATAACTTTATCAAGCCAACCATCAGAAATTTCAGATGAAAGGTTGTTACATACTGTAGCAATAACTTGAGCCTTTGCTTCCTCTGAAGCAATTGGTCCTAAGTCTTGTAAAAGTTTCCCGATAAAAGCAAATTCTTTTTTGAATGCTTTTCTTGGTTCAATGTCCGGTACATCCGGATCTAACAGATTATCATATTCTACACCAACATACTTCGGCGTAGCCATAATATCTGATCCATCATTGACATCGATAATATCACTATTTGCATCGGCAAAAGTTTCTACATTAATCTCAAATTGAGATTGCAGTTCTCTTGCTTTAAGGATGTATTTGTCAATGACATCTTTGTATCTTTTGAAGAAATCGGCAAAATTCACATTCTCTGCAGATTTAGTTTCAGCTTCAGCCAGAGCAATATAGAGATCCCGAGTAGCTTCTAAGATATTTTCATTTGTTTCTCTCAGAAGATCAATTCCGTTAGAGAGATAAGTTCTATTCTCTACAGACTGAACTAATTGAGGATAACTATTTTCTGAAAGTATGCGAGTCAAATTAAATAAATCGCTCATAATATCCTCCTCTTTGTAATAAAATAAAGGGATAGGTGGGCTCCACCTATCCCCTAATAACCGGTCAAGCCGAAATTATCTTACCATTCTTCACCAAACTGAACTGATTCGATCAGTGATGCAGAGTTTAACTGAATATTAGCTGCTCCGCCATACTTCTCAGTTTTGTCGCTGATATCTTTAGACACAGCTGCACCCTTACCGATCTTCTTGCTTCCCTGAGCAGCACTAGCTAAGATGATTTTCTTAAGCATTGCTTTTCTCATGTTGAACAATTTAACTTCAGTTTTATTTGTCTGCACAAGAATTTTCTGAACTGCGGAAATAGCTTTAACAGACTGATGAACTTTTTTAGATTCATCGGTAGGTAACACTTTCTTCTTCTTCAGTGTACCTTCAATTCCCTTAGCAGATTTGAGAAGAGTATTGATGATCTTTTTACTGTGATTATAAGAATTCTTAAGATCAATCTTAAGATCTTTAGCAGTTAAAAACTCCTTGCACGCAGTGTCCGGATTCAGTTCAACGTCAACTGTAGAGTCCTTTCCTTTGGTGTCTTTTGCATCTTTAACCATCTGTTTTAAGATGGCTTTAGCTGTACTATTCTGATCCGTAACTTTATCTCCAAAAATTGTACGTAATGCTTCAGCCACCAGATCTTTTGATTCGCTAGTATTAGTTCTAGCACCCACATAGATGTCATTAGCTGCTTTGATTGTCTTTTGGTAGAAACTTTTAGCATTAGCATTGATTGTGTTGAGGTCACTGCTGCTAATAATGCTGTTTACTTTAACTTTAACTGTTCCACCGGCAATTGCCTTTTCTTTGTATACCTTGACGAAAAGCTCATCTCTCTTATCGGCTTCGCGAAGTTTAGTTTGCACCATTTTGAAAAAGCTCTGAATCTTTTCCCAGACACGCATAATACCCTCCTGGCATTTTTTGACAAGGCCAAGTGCTGTATCTACTGCAGATTCTTCTACCATTTCGACTCCATTTTCGCGAAGATATACATATTCCTCAGCCAAAATTGCCATATCCAGACGCTGCATATTCAGCTCCTGCTCACAAGCAACCTGTGTCATAAATTCCATAGGATCCATATAAGACGGGATGTCTGTTGCAGATTCCATTGTAATTTCTTCTAATTCTGGTTCGATAGCTCCTTCAAAAATAGAAGAAGTACGGCCCATTCCTAAAACGTCATCAACCATTGACATATTATTGTCCTCCTTTATTGATATGATTACTTAATTGTTTAATCATGTGATTATGGATATGTTAAAATATAGATGCTGAGTCCGGCATAGTATCCACTACGTCGTTAATTTTTCTTTTATCAGCATTATCCTGCTTAATCTGTCTTTCTGAGTCAGTCTCAGCTTTAGATGCTTTGATCATAAGCTTATTAGACCACTTCTTAAAACGATCAGCAATTTTCATCTGTTTAGCAATAATCTTCTTTTTCTGCTCAGGTGTTTTAGATCTGTTATAATTTACTTTTTCCGCATTGAGTTTGATAATATCAGACTCGGCAGCAAAGTAATCAGATGCATCCTGACGAAGATTATACAGCATAGTAGTTAACTGGTGCAGAATAGGAATAACGCAAGACAGTAATCCTACTACCATTCCAGCACCAAATAAGATAGCAAATACATCTTCATGTACTGCTTCTAGAGAACTATTGTTCTCTACGGCTTCTCTTACAGTGCGTTGAGCTTTCAAGACATTATCAAATGTCTTTTCGATCTCACCTTTCTTACAAGCCTTATTAAACTTCTCGAGATTTTTAAACAGAATTCCATCTTTTGATTTATTCTTAGCAATCTTGGCAAGTTCAATATCAATTACACCGCTTTCTGGATTCTTAATGAATTCAACACAAGCGGATAACAGGATAGAAGTAGATGATACAATCGATAATGCGATAGTGTTGTAGAATACTACAGCCATCTCGCACTCAAGAGCATATCCCTTCTGCCAAATATTTTTTGTCTTTTTCAGATTCTCAATAGCACCGAAGATAGTATCAGTGGAATTGGTTGTCTGATGTTTCGCTACCATCATGTCACGAACTGTTGTTAAGCAGTCACATAACTCAAAGTAATTTGGAATCTTTGTAATGTCCCCTTTAGATAACGGAATCTGACCAAAATCAATATCCGTGGCTTTATTAACGATATTGTCATACAGCTTAGCAGCTAAGCTACCAAGAACCTGATCCTGATCTGCTTCGTTAATAGTTACCATACATCTTCTGGTTTCCGTATCAGTCACATCGAAATATTCCTTTACAAGATCATTATAAAGTTTTCTGTCCATCCTTTTCACCCCCTTATCGTGCAATCTTTGTCATAAGATTAATTACTTTCTTATATGAAGAATCTCCACTCTCACGTTCAAGAGCAGTGAAAGAATAAGACTCAAACTCATCATCCCCATCAGTAATCATATGAACAGCTTCTGAAGTACTGTCTACGACTAAAAAATAAAGAAGATTGAGTTTCTCCATAATAGGAGCAATAACTCTCGGCTGCATTACATCAATATTATTGTACTTCTTGAGATCTTCTGCTTCTTCTGAAGAAATAACAAGAGACGTAATTGCCTTTGCCGAATTTTCTAATCTAAGCGATTTTCTAATCTTACCTTTAAGAGCTCGGCGTTCAAGAGCTTTAAAGATTCTAGATCCTGAACCCTTTCTTGATTTTGATAAAGAATCTAACTTAGCATCATCGATACCGAGTAAAAAGTCTTTAACAAAAGAAATTTCTCTACTTGATACTTTAACAAGTTTAAGAACGATATCACTGTCGATATGTTTTGTAATGATCTTGTTAATGATATCAGAAGAATCTACAGCGTACAGTTTAGACTTAACACCACACACAGCCTGCTGTGCAATATTAAGATCTCTATCGGCATCATTTACATAGAAATTCACCAGCATCATAGATGGTTGCATTTCATTTGCTTTCTTTACATCAGATGGTAATAACTGACTTGCATAGTACTGTCTCATCTGATCTGAAGCCTGGCCTAATGCTTTTCTCGAATCAAGATCGAGTTTATCGCGATCAATATCGTTTTTATCTCTACTGATACTGTTTCTCTCCTTATCGACATCAAGTTTTGCTGCGGCAGCTTCTATATCTTCTTTATGCTGTCTTTCTTTCTGAAGTCTTGATAAGAGATCAGCATTAACTTTCCTACTTTCCACACTATCTTTTCTTGTCTCCGTTACATAAGTCTGACCATAAACAGTAGACTCTTTGAAACTCATTAATGATTTCTCATTAATAGACGGTTTCAGAACAAAGTTAATGTTTCTCTTACAATCTTCGTTTACTGCATTCTTATCAGTAATTGTGATTGTAGTAGACTCATCAAGCATTTCCATAGTATCCATAAAATCATCCAGAGACATATGACCCAGTTTAAGATTCTTATGGAATTTGGCTAAATGTTCCAATGCATCTGGAGCATTGGTGATATTATATGCACTGAATGCCATTTGCAGCATAGACACATTTTTTCTTTCTATAGCTTTGGCAATCATCGATGCCGTTTCTATAGGAAGAGTATTCGTAATAACTACTGGGAATACAAGTGTTAAACCAGAAGTAGCTCTAGCCAGAGAAGAAGACATTCGTACATTTGCTGATTTAGGTTTTACTACACCATCTACAAGATGTACTCCATCTTTAATAGTCTCCAGGATATCGGCCACAACGGTTTCATGAATGGATTCATATCCCATGATATCGTACCTTCCTTTCCTTAATATGATTATCTCGATGTTAAATTTACAAAAAAGAAAAGACTTGCGTAAAAGGTCCTATTTTAATCGCTGATGATATCCATCCAAGTCCCAAGAATACTGTTTATTCATTCCAGAAGGATTTGCCTGCTGTGGCATATACTGCTTCTGTACTGGATAAACTATATCCTCTCTAGGACTTACAGGAGTTGCTACTCTACTCTGATCATACACTATATTCTGACTAGTAGTCGGAACTACTGGTTTCTGTGGAATCTGTTGTCTTTCCATATCACACTCTCGTGTAACTTCGTCTAAGACTTTCAATCCAGTCTTTAGTGCTGATCTGTAAGGATTCTCCTGTTTCAATGGATTTGCCATATCTTCATCTCCACCTAATACTGCTGTTGCTAATGGTACTGCTACTTTTAATACGTCGATAAAACTCATTATTACCAACTCCTCTCGATAGTATTTTCATATATGTTTTAGTAAAACGATAAGGTGCGCTATCGAGAAGTTGTAATATTCCCACAAGTCTTTTCATTATTATAATATATAACCATACTATTTATTACCCCGAAACATCACATTAAGTTGAAATACGAAGACAGGAGGTGCTATAAATGATCGATCTCATAAATAAGAATTCTATAATAACTATGGATAAATTTGGAGATTTATTAAAATCAAATCTTATCTATGATAGAAAAGAATTATGTTGGTATGAGAAGTTTAACAGATTCGGTGCACTCGATCCATATAATAACTTATCTTTTGCAAAAGAGTACGTTTTCTTCACTAAACCAGATTGTCATATAGTTACACCTAATACGATGAAATTACAGCCTGCGTTAAGTGGTGATACATTTTTTGATGATCTACTTAAAAGATACCCACATGTAATTCAGCAATTACAAAATAGTGCTGGTACTTTTAAAGGTCAGGATAATAATATTACAACTAACCCATTCATGGTATTATTATCAAATGCTGTAAAAAACACAATAGATTTTCAATCTATATCAGCAACTGAGATGGATAATGCAACGAATATGTGGGGTACAAGTATCCCATATAGAAAGGATGCTTGGACTGGGGATGAGAATATAGATTTCTCTCTTGAATTTGAAGATTCTAGGTATCTGGAAATTTACCATTTATTACTTGCATATGAAAGGTATGAAAGGTATAAAACCGCCGGCCTGATTTACCCGCCAAATATATCTGGAGCCCCTGAATCTGGAGAAGCCAGACACAATTTCAATACTTATATCAAGAATAAAGAATTGCATGATACGTTTGGAATTTATCGTTTCATTGTCGGTGAAGATTATGAAACTATAATCTACTATGCATATATCTGTGGAGCATATTTTAATAATGTTCCGAGAGATGCTTTCAATGACATTAAAAACGGAGATGGATTGAAATATTCAGCAGACTTCAAAGCATTTTGTGTATTGGAACAAGATCCTATAATCTTAGCGAACTTTAACGGTTTGATAAATGATGCGTATGGGTCTATAAGCGGATATAATCGAATTCCTGTTTTTGGGGATTTTGGGTATGGCAATATTCATGATGAATCTTTAAGTGATAATTTCAAAGATAGGGTAAACGGAAACTGGGCTACCTTCCCGTATGTAAGTGTGCAGTCGTCTGGAAATTGGAATGGTAGTGCAGACATGGAAAGACAATATAAACTTCAGTGGTATGTAGAAGGAGGAGATGACGATTATGGCAAAGCTATGGACAAGTGATATATATGATCTGGTAGATACTGTAAAAGATCTTGAAGATAGATATATCGACACAGAAGACAGCGAAACTTTAGCTGTAGGAATTTATGGATATCTTGCAAGTATTAGTGCTACATTGCTCCAAAACTCTGCAATTACTACAGGAGAATTAGGAAACGAATTATTCCCAGCAAGAGCAAAGTTTGAACGTAATGTAATCAATCATGCTATTATTCAAAACATTGAAACTATCAATGCAGTGCCAGCAACAATTAAAGGAATATTTGGTATCTTTGAAGAGGATTTGGATAAATATATGGTCAATGATAAATTTATCATTGACAAAGAAATTCCGTTTAGTATTCAGGACTTTGAATATCATCTGGAATACAATGTAATTGTGCAACGTAAATTACTGCCAAATGCAAAATATGGCTATACTGCATTATATGATATGGGAAGAAAGAATAGTTTAAGTTCTATCAAAAACCCTTATCTTCAAGCTCCATATCGCCAAAAATATAATGGCAAACAAATGATATTCTTTTATGTAGAGTTGATGCAGGTTTCTCATACCTCTATCGTAAGAAATATCATTACAAATAACTTAGTAGAGAATAAAACTCTCATGTTTACGTTCTCAGAACAGTTAGCTGATTTTTACTTAGTAATCACTGATGGTGATGAAAAGAAATATCTTACTCCGGTATTTGAAGGTATGGGATTAGAGGATAATTTGACAGATTTCTGTTACTATTCCTATGTAGATGCAAATACTATCCGTGTACGATTTGATTCTATCTCATACGTTCCTAAAATCAACGCCAAGATTGATATAAGAGTAAAAACTACAAGAGGAGCGGAAGGTAACTTCGAATACACTAAAGCAGTATTCCCTGTTATTACTTCAGATAATTATAACTACAAACGTGTTATGACATATCTTCAATTCTCATCCAAATCAGCAGGAGGATTGGATCGTAAATCTGTAGATGAATTAAGAAAGATGCTTCCTAAAGAAGCATTATCTAGAGGAAGTATCACATGCTGGCAGGATCTTGAAAATTACTTCAATATGCTTAATACTGATGAGAATAGATTAATCATCCAGAAACGTGTCGATAATCAATTCGAAAGATCATATTTTGCATATATGGTTTTAAAAGATCAATATAACAATGTAATCCCAACAAATACTTTCGATATTGAAGTTAAAGAGGACGATTTCGATACTCACGATAATCGAAAATATGTACTTAAACCAGGATGCTATATTAAATATGATGATTTCGATAATAATAGAGGGCACATTATTAAACGTACAGCTGCTAATTCCGATCAGCTAGATGAATGGAGTGCTAATGATAAAACTAACTTTATCTACACTACACCATTCATGGTAGTTGTTACTGGAGATCCTCTGTATGTTTCTTATTATCTCACATTAGTAAATACACAAGCTCAGCTTGATTTCACGTATGTAAATACTAATGCAACTACACAATTTATATGTACCAATGTCCATTGGTATCGTCAATATATTACAAGAAATGATACTTACTTTATGGAGTTCGCTTTAACTCCTAATATAAGTAACGGTAATCCTCTGATTACATTTGATGAGAATAATAAGGTGAAAGAAAATAAACTCAAAATATATGTAGTATTCTATAATGATGGTGGAGAAAATGCCCCATATGCATATGCTGAGGCTAGTTACGTAAATACGTACAATAATGATAATTCAGCTTATAAGTACAAAGTAGAATTCAAAACTAGTGACGTTTTGAATGATGACAATAAAGTATATATCACTGGATTAACTAGAGCATCTAGCATGAAGCCTACAGATAATCTTATCTTAACTCCACATGTAGGTGTAAAAATCTATGTGTGTGCACAGTTAGATGACGAATATGGTGTATTTGGACGACATGATCTTGACGCTATCGTACCAGAAGGTCTTGATGATTATACAGTTTGCAACATGTATACTGTAGAGAATGGGCTTCGATTCTATGAAAACTATTCTGAAATAATTTCATCCCAAGTAACTGATATCAAAGTAGAAGGAGAATATACTACTTATGATGGTTTCAGAATTATGAGAGTTCCATGCATCAGAAGATCCTATGTAGAACTTGAAGATTGTATGCAGAACTTCATCGAGAATATCAACTATAAGAAAGCTTATATCGACCAGGCTTTATATCTTCTCGAAAATAACTTTATGATTGACTTTAAGTTCTTCAATACTTATGGTCCATCTAGAATTTACACTAGAGATAGATACGGATATGACAAGAAACTCATCGACAGAGTTAACCTTACACTCAACTTCGAAGTTAGATTACTTCAAACTTCAGATAAGAATACTAAAGATTATATTCTCAATGATATCAAAGAAGAGATTGAAGATCTTAATGATATTTCAAGTTTACATATCCCTAATCTTATCACTAAGATTACAAATAAATATCAAGAATCTATCGAATACATCGAATTCTTAGGATTCAATGATTATGGCCCAGGAGTTCAGCATTTATATCGCCAAGATTATAATGTAGCAACTGGAACTCAGGATGTAAATATGGTTCCTGAATTCCTTACAGTCCATACAGATAATGATATGACTCCAGATATTAACATCCGATTGGCCTAATTGGGTAGGATAACATAAAATTAAATTAATCGAGTATAAAAGGAGGAAATGCGTCAATGTTGAGCAGTTTTGTAAGAGAGTCATCCGCATACAATTTACAGTCTAGAGGTAATGCTTCTGTGCTGGAAAATGCAGAAAGGATGGCAGAGAAAAGAAAATCTATTATTGAGCAGCAACAGGCGAACGCTAAAAGAGTTCGTGAGTTAAAAGCATTTACCTCTGCATCTAAAAACTTTTTGTTATCTGAAGCTATGTTCGATCTTTTCAAAAAATGTATTCCTGAACAGACAAGCGAATCTCTTACAAACCTCGGTCGCTCTGTAATTGATTCATTTGTAAATGAAGAAGGTTCTACAAATCTCTTAGAGCACTGTGAGAATACTCTATATCTCTCATCTCTTAAGAGTCTTGTAGAGGCTACACATAAGAAAGTAGTGAAGGACTGTGATTGTAAAGACGGTCCTTTCAAAATTTCTAATTCTAGCATGAAAGTCTTCCATGATGGGTTAGAAAAATTAGATTCTGACTCTATCAGCAAAGAAATCACAAAAAGAGTTGCAGCTGCTGAAGAAGAATTCATCAAAGCAAATCTTAAAGATAAAGAAGCAATGGAAGATATTGCTCAGAAGACTCAGGATAGAATTAATAACGTTCATGAAAAAGATGCTACTACAGAAAGTGTAATCAAGAAAGATTACAAACGTATGTACAGGGAACAGATTGAACAGATCGAAAAGAGACAGAAAAGTGTTCTGGAAAGCATGGTAATTAGATTGAGTAATTCAATCATTACTGAAGATGCCAATAGAGCACAATTCACCGCAGAGGACGGAAAGTTAGATATGCAGGGTATTATCGAAACAGCTGAGATTATGTATACTGTACTTGAGATGGTAAATACTATTCAGCTCAAAAAGATTACTCCGGCTTATGTAAAAGAAACACTGCAGAGTATAAAATAAAAAGAACCCCTAGGACTCTATGTCCTAGGGGATAACTTTTCTTAAATTACTACTGATAGTAATCTTGATGATGTGTTTGATTGTAAGCAAGTTAAGTTATACATCATCTTCATATAGCAACTATATAAAGAATATGTACATAGATCTTGACATACTTTCATAAGTCTACTTTTGTCATAATCAGTCACGGACTGATCCATATTAACCATTGCTGGGATATTGTAAGCTCGAATGATACCAAGCAAAGAATTCTCAATTTGGGTTGTATAATCAAACATTGTAGATGATTTTTTAGCCTTACATTTTACTCTATATTCGAAAGAATCAGATCCACAATCCACCTCAGTTGCATCTAGAATATTAGCAGATAAAATATCACTAATATCCCCCTGATGCGATGGGTATAAATTCTTTCTCAGATATGTACGAAATAGCATTCCGCATGATGCTCTCTCCACAGGTGTTTCTACAAATACATTATTCATTATACTAATTCTCCTTTACGATCTAAATATTGTAGATTTGGATTATCAAATCCTTTTCTAGCAAGCATGGAATCATAAAATTTCTTAGTATAAACGCAATTCAAATATCGTAATTTAATCTCTACTCTAGGTAATATCGAATACCATTTCCTTACAGTACCATCTATGACCATACTATCATCTAACCAGATATTACTGTTAAACATATCGCAATATTTCTTTCCGATATTATCCCAATCCGGTTTAGTAAATGGAGGTCTAAACAATCCTATCTCGCAAAGAAAGGTATCTACTGTATTCATAGATGATGGGGTTTTAAAATATGCATTGTACTCTATTTCACAAGGAGTTGTAATTAATGAATCTAACTGAGTTAGTTCTCCATCAACTAGGCGTCTCATATAATTACGATCTTCTCCTGCTCCTGGTACATATACATGAACCATCGATCTATCTACAGCGGCTAGTTTATTATAGTTATTTTTCAATATTCGTACTCTCGGCCTAGAAGCCCCTTCTGGTTCTTCTAATAGTTCCACTACATTATAATCATAGTAAAATAGATTTCGTAAAACTTCCTGTCTCTTATATAAGATCTCATCCATCTTAGCTGGAGACAAGTTATAGTAATCTACCATCCAATCTAATCTCTCATTATAATCTATCGGTATATGACCATACTTTTGCTGATATTCTCCGTGTTTTTGTTTTCTAGTTTTTGACATATTATTCTCCTTTAAGCAAAAGTACACAAGTATAGGGGTTTACCTATACTTGTGTGTTGAACTTCTTTTATCCTTTAAATATACCACCATATAAATTAAACGCCGCATTTCTAATGTTCTGAGCAGTTTTCTGTCTCCATGTATATCCAGTTAATCTATCTTTCCATGTATTCCCATTTATCATCATCCATAAATCAATAGATCTTTCAATATCTGGTTTATTTATAGAAATTCCGCACGCATTTGCCATGTAATTTAAGTATGTAGTATTAGCAAGGAAATCTTTACCCTGTGATTCTGTAGCCATAGCCATTTGAGAGTAAAGATCTTTAATAGTAAAATCTACATCTACTTCAGTAGGAAGTCCATCTAATGTCCATGAGCCTTCTTTGCCTTTACTGATATTCAAACTTGTAATAATTCCCATATCACAATTGAAAAGTCCTTTATAAAAAGCTCTCACTAAGAATGGTGTCATATATCCATTGACAAATGTATCTGTTCTTTGAGCAGTCGTATTACTTCCATAAACCATTTCAGTGGTAGGTATTCTAGGAAGTGTTAATGCAATAATATGATTTAAAGGAACCATAATATCAAAGAACCAGCTCACCTTATTTGGGCATGGACATCTGAATTTGAGTTTAACATCAAAAGATTGATCAAATTCACTATCTGACCAAATCTGAGGAAACATTAATTTTCCTCCAGTAGCGATAGTAACGAATTCTGATTTCAAGCTATTGATAAGAGAGCTACCATCTGTAAGTTTGGAAATAATATCATTAAAACTTTCCATCGCGTTCTTTAATGCACTATTATCCATAAGATCCAAACCAGATTGAGTTCCAAGGATAAATCTTAACTCTCTAGCATAATCCGATCCACTATTAATAGCACTGTATAACTGCGATTCAGCTGTACTGTTAGAAAATGACTCATTCTTAGTAGTTTCAGCATCAGTATAAAAACATACATAGTCTTGTTTTGATATTAATAAACTATCGAATTTGTTATTAGCAGCTTTCTCCCATTTAAAACTTTTCAAAGGAGTACCATGTTCATTACCAGAGTCATCAGTAGTAGCACCATTCACGCTAACCTTTACATCGCCTATCCCTAAATAGAGAGCGCATGAATGATTCATACTATTCACATACTGCCAATATGATGCAGAATCATATTCAAAACTATAGTATTTTCCAGGCTTAGATATAAATTGTCCAATAGCAGTAGTGTTTCCACTATCAGCCCCTTTTAACGCATCTAATACTGCAAGTCTCTCTCCATCCGAATATGATCTCATGAATGATACTTTCCCAGGAGACATCATTAAAAGTGGCATTCTATTAATAATTCTCTCGGCATATATAGCTCCAAATGCAGATTTGTCTGTTTTTCTATCCACAGTTTCTGGGAATTGATATGGTATACCGTACACCCCATTCAAGCTATTTAATAGCAATTTATCAGTGCCATAAGAACCACTAATGAAAGTAGAATCCACATATTTCTCATATGCAGATTTCTGTTGATCACTGCCAAATTGTGTAGGAGGAGCGAAAGCGTTCTCTGTATATGATGTCGCTCCAGAAGCTGCTGCTTGTTCCTGTTTCTTTTTTTCTTTCTTTGCTTTCTTTTCTTGAGCTTTTACTGTTTCTTTTGATACTGGTTTAGTCGATCCAGTGGTGTTATCTTTTATATTATGTATAAGTTTTTCACTTACCCAACCATCTACTTGCGGTATATAATACATACCATTTTGTTTTTTGGTAGCAGGATAATATGTACCTGGAACTAATTGCCCCCTAGGGGCAGATGATGTTGATGGACCTTTACGATAAGTTGTAGTTTTCTTAAAATTAACCATCACATTTACAGCTATAGCTTTTCCCATAACCAACTTATCTCCTTTCAAATATAAATTAATAAATGGTTGAAGTGGCATAAAACCACTTCAACCAAATTTCTATTGTGCTGCTATTGCCTCAACGCTACGAATCAGGTCCTCTAAGGTCTGGTTACTTTGGCTCTGAGCAATGTCAGTCATCATACTCGTAAGACTAGCTTTAGTTTTAACTAAATCTCTCTTAACCTCGTTTATTTCTTTATTTGTAGTATTTGAATTATCAGATTTCATCTCAACAATCTGAACCAATAAAGTTGCAATCTGTTTGATAGATCCAGTATTGTCAACTACCTGAGCTAATAATTTAATTAATAACTCAAGAAGTTTAGCATTAGAATCATCAGATTTCTTACTTGCACTGATTTGATTATTGGTTGTCTGTACTACAGTTCTAGTATTATTATTTTCTATAGGTTGTGTCTTATATGTCTTGACAGGTGTATTCTCTGTGTATCCAGAATCAGATCCAGCCCAAGATACATCTTGAGTGTTATCATCCAATCCAGATCCTTTACCTTTGAATCCTACCCATCTACGTACAATATTAAACGGTGGTGTTTTACCTAAGGTCTTAGTTGTAGGGCCTTTGGTCTTTCCATCTTTCCCTCCACCATGGCCAATCATTTTGCCGTTACCGGCATACATTTCAACATGTCCATTCTTAAGAAGTAAATCTCCAAGTTGAAGTTTCTTCTCATCGGATGTAGATGTCGCAGCAGTATATGTATCGGAGTCAGCCTCCTGAGCACAAGTATTTACGCCAGGATCAACACCAAGTACATTTTGATATGCCCACTGAACTGTTGACGAGCAATCGCCACCACCGGTATCAGGGTTTCTAGATCCAGGATATTTAGCATTATCTTGGCAATACTTTAACTTACCTTCCACAGATTTCATCTTAGCAACTAAGCCCTTTTGTTTTTTAGCAAGTTTTTTATCTTTTACTGTATTACCACTAATTCCTTTAGTATCTCCAGTTTCACCATCTCCGCCACTTCCAGAATCACTAGAAGATGAGTTATCAGATGTAGTTAATCCGTATGCAGCGGAAACTTCTGTAAATTTAGATATAAGCTGATCGATAATAGTTTGTTTCTCCTCGCTCTTTGTACCATCTCCACCGGAAGAGATATCACTATCTATAGCTGTTCCGGTAAATTCTTGATAGTACTCTTTAGCTGATTTGATACGCCTATCGATATGGTTTACTGATGATGAGTACGCAGGTCTTTCGAAACAGCACATAAATGCTTTTGTTGAAGTTTCGATATTCTTACTATTTACCCAATCATCTCTAGTTAATGAACCCATATTATATGCAGAATTTGCTTTCATCCACATACTCTTATCTCCGAGTTCTTTAAGAAGATATTCTATCTGACATTGTGGGTCGTTGGAAGGTTTCCCTTTAGACTTACAATAAGCGATCATAGCAGGTTTTCTATCACCATCCCATTGGATAAGTCCATATCCACCTCCGCCAACCTGTTTGGTTCCACAGTTGAATGCAGATTCATGTTGAATATTTCCCATAAGAGCGGCTGTTGCAATTTCACTATACCCTGCAGCTCTAACTGCATTCCATACTTTATATTGCACAGTATCCGGTCCATATTTACCCTTAGCATTATACTTACCTAAGGCTTTCTTAAGTTTATCAACTAACAAGCTTGATCCTTGTCTGTTTCCACTCTTCATAGAAGGAAGAATTCCAAGTTTCGTACTCTTGATAACTTTCTTAAAGTCATATTTCGTATTAGGTTTTCTAGCTTCAGGGTCATTGATATAGATATTGCCATCATTATCCATCTTAGTAGCTACTACATAGTGACTTTCAGGTCCAAACGGAGAATCTTTCTTACTTGTATTCGTAGGATCTACACCCATAAGAATAACAGGTTTCTGATCTTTCAGTCTTCCCTTTACAGTATTTTCGTAGTTATTATTAGATGAAGTCATGAATGCGGAGTCGATATTGTGCTTCTTAAATTCATCGATGAAGTAATCAGCACTAACTCCTTGGTTAGGTTTCTTATATTTTATAGCGTCTTTGATAGCATCACTCATGTCGAGTGGTTTGCTAAGACCAGTAGAGTTTACTGCCATAGATGCAACTGCAGGAGCACATCCAGCATCAGCTACTGTTGTTCTAGTACTATCACCCGTCACGCTGAACGGTGTGTTTGCATATCGTCCATACTTCTGAGATACAAAGTATTCTGAAGACGGATCAAATTTACTTTCATCTACATTTTCGCTATCATCATCTTCCATGCCTGAACCAGATCCAGTGAAGAATTTAGCAATCTTCTTGAATGCAGATTTGATAGGAGATTTTTTGGTAGATTTAGATGATGAATTCTTCTTGTCTGCAGATTTTTCCTGCTTAGAAGAATCATTACTGTTATTTCCAGATACTCCACCAAATAACTCATAGAAAATTGAGGATTCTGAAATACGTTTAGCTCGTGTATTCAAGTATCCTTGGTCATTGATTATCTTCGTGAAGTCAATATTTTGATCATCTGGAGATGCCATACCTAAGCTAATAGCCATAAATCTAGATAAACTCTTCATTCCTGAAGACATAGCCTTAGGAAGTAAATTCATCATAGGATGGGTTAAGCTGTTGGTCATCTTCCACATCTTAGTCAAGTTATTAAATATAGCTGTAGGACCTTTTCCTTTAAACTTATTCTGCCCAACTTTAGAAGTTCTAGACAGATCAGATCCTTCCAATCCAAAGTATGATGCTAAGTTTGATTTCAACGTAGTGATCATATCAGGAATACTCTGATTAACCTCAGCATATGTATCTTGAATTGCTTGTTGATTTGATTGGCTAATAACACTTCCAGTTCCGCTTGTCGCTTCATAGGCTGCATTGTTATTAGTATAATCAGTTCTATTAGTTCCAGTTACATTAGCATTGTTAACTGCATCTGTCTGCTCTGCCGTGTAATCTGTATCTTCAGTATACTCACTATAGTCAGTACCTGTAACATTCATATTCATGCCAGTATAACTATAGTCTGTATCTGTTGTAGTTTGTTCTGATGATGCATCTCCTGCTGTAGTATAGATAAGATCGTTGTTCTTATCTTTCTTCTTCTTGCCTTTACCTTTCTTAGAAGATTTCTTATCATCTTTCTTTTTCTTTTTATCTTTACCTGTAATACCATCCCAAATTTCATTAAACTTATTTTTGATTTTTGTGCTTAATTTATCTTTGTTAAGGTATTCTTCTTCGCTAAGATTTACATCATTTTTTGTATTGTATTTCTTAACTTCAGCTTCTAATTTTTCTTGTCTAGTTCTAAGATCACTCATATCAACATGGCAATCTTCTAAGAAGCCAATAACAGTATCTGCTAATTCATCATTAGGAACAAATATATTTAGGCAGAATGTACTTCCTAATACATTTATAAACCCACTCATGAATCTTTCTATTGCTGTAGGTTTCTTAACTTTAAAAGTCACATCAGCATTTTTAAAACCACGTATGAAATCGATAGTCGCAAAAGCTGCTGTTGAGAATCCAACACTTCCAAAGAACGATGCATACTTAGTAGCAATTTTCGATATTGCTTTGGCGCCTACTCCTAAAATTCCTTTACTGAATCTTTTCGTAAGCTTTTTTGTAACTTTAGTTATAGCTTTTTGTACAACTTCACCAGCAATCTTATCCTTGTCAGCAAATTTCTGAAGTACACCAGTTAACTTGCTTAAGAATGTTTTGCCAGATAAGAATTTAGATAATAATGTTTTAAATTTATTTACTAATCCAGCAGCTTTTCCTGCGAGCTTTCCACCTTTAGCTGCGGCTCTCTCAGTCTTAGCTGCTAATTGAACGAATTTAGAGCTACCTACTGTACTTAATGCAGTTGATGCTCCAGATGCAACATCTTCTGCAGTATCTACAGCTTTTCCTGCTCGTAAAATATCATTACCAAGATCATCGATAATATCAACAGATTCAGGTCCAAAATGCTCAACAACATTGGCAGCCTTATCTGATGCTTTATCTACAAGTCCCAATACTTTATTTTGATTTGCCGCAGCTTCTGCTGTGCCAGTTGCATTTTTAACGCCACTAAACTTATCTTTAACTTTAGATGCGGCATTTTTAGCTTTGCCAGCCACATCTTTAGCTTTTTGAACGAAAGACTTTTTATTCTTTCCACTAGCATATTCCCAGGCATCTTTACCAGCATCTGCAAATGCTTGTCCGACGCCCTTTCCGTTTGCTATATCTTTTGTAATATCTCCAACTTTAGACCAACCATATCCTGTAGCTTTAATGCCTTTTCCGAGAGCTTTGGTGAGTCCACCTAAGCCTTTAGCTCCAGGTATAGGTATATGTGATATAACTTTTCCTGCAGCATAAGTTGCTCCACCAACAACATTTCCAGCTCCACGAGCAAGAACTAGGTTCTTTCCGCCACTAGCAATAGCAAGACCAACTCTCTTACCATTTCTAAGAACAAAATTTCTAGTTTCATGCCCTCTGTCTGGAGCCTCTCCACTTGCTTTGGTATTGGCGTTGCGCTGTTTATTGGTAAGTGATGATATATTAATTCCAAGTACTTGTTGTGCAAGTTCTGGGTAGTGTAATAAATCAGCACCAGTTATACCATAGCTTTGACCATTACCTGTATCGATATCAGCTATTATAGTTTTATCGTCGTTAAGAAGATCACTTACAGCCTGCCCAGTATTGAGTTTTTGATCCCAAATACCAGATAACTGATTAAGAGCTTCTTTCTGAGTTTGTTTAGATGCATTTTTATATGCTTTGGACTTCTTAACGTCCTTATTATTAGATTTTATAGGTTTAGCTCCAGTTGCATTTCCTGTAGATACACCACTACTTGAAGTACTTGATGATCCAGAATTTGAACTGGTTATTGTATTATTCTTATTAGAAGAAGTAGTACTACTTCCTGTAGCATTTCCTGTAGATACACTTACAGTATTTCCACTATCAAAAGAACTTTGCATAGCTTTTGTAAGTTTATCTCCAGATGTACTTGTATTTGAAGAAGCATTATTTCCAAGAGTAAGATTAGAATCTCTCAGTTTACCAACTTGACTATCTATTTCAGATGAATCCATTGCGTCGTCTTTACTGTGAACAATTCCTTTGATAATACCCTTTCCGAAACTCTTCAAAATAGGCCAAAGGTTTTTAACAAGAGTTGCTGTAAAGGATTCTACAACACTCGGTAAGTATTTAGTAATAAAGCCTGTACCGCTCTCAATAGCTTTTGGCAACATTTTCAAAATATAGTCTAATGCTGATCCAGCTGCAGGTAATATCTTATCTCTTACGATATTCTTGATATGGAAGTATATTCCATTCTTCTTACCAGTAAGATCATCACCCATCCATATACGCTGTCCAGCTTCTACTAAGGCTTGGATAAGAGGTTTCTTTTCCATTATAGGATTTCCGTTCGCATCTCTTAAAACCTCTCCCTTAGAGTTTCTCTTTTTAGTATTAACCTGAATACCAGCAACTGCTAAAGCACCAATTCCGGCAGCAACTTTAGGAACTAATCCTCCTACCATAAGTGCGCCTTTAAGAATCTTACTTAGCAGACTAGGTTTCTTCTTATCCTCTTTCTCCCCTCCAGTAAATAACTTAAAGTGAGAAGTCAGATCTGTAATCTTAGAAAGAATTCCTTTTTGAGTATTGTCGTTCTCAGCTTGTTTACGTAATGTAAGCTTTGTTTCTGAATCTCTCTCATCAGGAATTTCATTTCCATTATTGTCTATTCTAGTTTTAATTGGTCCTAACGCAGTAATTTGCGTTGTAGGTTCTTTAGATTTTTTATTAAGCTTAGAAATCGTATTGAGAATCTTATTCTTAGCTTTTCCAAAGAATCCACTATTTTTAACCATATCCTTAGCTTCACTGGCGTATCCATTGTTAACCATATCTTCTATACTCATAGTTACGTTAACAGTAGAGTCGCCACGAACATTTCCAGGTCTAACATCCATCTCTGGTGGGACTTGAGCCTCACCATTCATATCGACAGTTATAGCGTGTTTGGCTCGTTCTTCATGAAGTTTTTTATACTCTTCATCCTGAGCTTTAGTTCTCGCTACACCTGATGGATCTACATATAAAGTTTCTCCAGATTTAGATGATGCTCTCTTACCTCTAGCTTTCGCAGATTCATTTTCAAATTGATCTGGGAATGCAATGTGCAATAAAGCATTTTCCATCGATTTAAGATGATTTATAACTTCATCATGTTTCTTATTGAAGTCTAGATCCTGAATAACTTCTGCTGTATTTTCAGCTTCAGGTTCAGTCTGTTCTCCTCTAGCCGCTGCTTCCTTACGACGGAATAATTCTTTCTCAAAAGATGCTTGTGCTCTACGGCTTCCGATACCAGCTATGCCAGTTTCTTTCTCAAGTTCAGCATTTCTTTTAATACTATTATCCCATCTCTCTTTAAAGGTGGTAGCTTTTTCTGTAGCATCATCAACGGATTTAAGAAGATCATTCTTATATTGACCTACATATGCTCCGTCTTCATTAAGGATATTTCTTATACCCTCATAGTCATTAGCTTTAATAGCTTTACGTAATCGTAATGCATATTCTACTGGAATTCGTCCAGCATTCACATTACTCGTAATTATCTTATCGAGACCAGAATGAGCCATCTGTGCATGTTGAAAATCTTCAGCACTCATATTTTGATTCTTAAGTGCTCTAGGATCGATTTTCTTCTGTTTAGCAACAATCTTTTCAAGCTCATCTGTAGTCATTTTATTTAATGCAGTATCTGCTTTTGCTGATTCTGAATTTCGAATCTTATTTGCATATTCTGCACGTTGCTTTTTGATTCCAAAGATATCGTAACCGATGAAATCACCAATAGCATCCCTAACTTGACCACGCTTATTATTTTTAGCTATAAGCTGTTCACGTTTAGCAGCACGTTCTGCTGCACTCATTCTGTCGGCTTTTCCGATTTTACTCAATTGGCCTTCCCGCAATTTGGTCATGCCTCTATCAAGTAATTCAAACGGTGCACCTATAGTATTTCTAACGATACCCATTCCAAGTTTTCCAATAAATCCTAAACCTTTCTGGAATGGTTTCATTATTTTCTCTCTCATCCATTTGTGGATAGGAGTTAAAATTTTAGTTTTAATATGATCCGTAATAGTATCTTTAATGGAAATAAATACGTTTTCAATAGACTGTGTGATGGTATCAAACCATTCTCCTGCACGCTTAACAAACGTATTATCAAACCATTCAATCGTTTTGTGAACTTCGTTTTTAATACCATTCAATGGAACTTCTAATGCGTCTTGGAAGAATCCTACTAATCCACCATGACGTTTTCCAGCCTCATCTGCAGGTCCAAAAAGTATGTCTTTAAATTTGTTAGTATCAGATGCAAATCCTAAACCTGCACCTAACATAGCATTTCCAACAAATCCAAATGGTCCACCAATAACAGTGGTAGCTAATGCTCCTAAGCCCATCTTTCCAAGCTTAGGTTTAATATAATTAGCAGCTTTATTTAAGAATTTTCCTTCACCAAATAAAGCGTTCTTAGCATTTTCATTGGTTCTAGCAAATCCGATAGCTGATCCTAAGATAACACCAGTTACAGGTCCACCTGGAACGAATGGAAGTATAGAAGTAATTGCACCAGCGATAGCACCTTTAGACATATTTGGGAAGTATTTTTCGATCTTCTTAGATAAGTCTTTATTTAAGATACCACTATCATCTCTAGTTTCATTACCATCTTTATCAATAATCTTCTTACCAAACAACATATCTTGGATTGCTGAACTCTTGCTTGCAAGGCCAACACTCGCACCTAATGCTGTTCCTAATGGCAATCCGATAACAGGAAGGAATAACGACATAAATGCTCCAGCTATTCCACCTTTAGCCATACTTGGCATATAATCACTAATGTTATTAGCTGTATCCGTAATGATATCTCCAGCTTGTTTAGATTTTCCGCCAAGTTTATATTTTTTAGTCATATCTTTGATAAAGTCAGATTCTTTTACACCTTTGGCAAGTTTAACAGCTTCATCACCCATCTGTGTAAAGATATTCTCTTTACCTTTTACATAGTCTTCTCTAGTAGTTTTATTAGCTTTTCTAGTTTTATTTGCTATATTGAGTACAATACCTAAAACTTTTTCTCTAGCTTCAGGGTCAGGTACAACTTCAGCTATCCTGTCATATGCAGTATCCCAATCAATTTGAGTAACATCATCTGTTCCAAAAATTCTTCTAAGAATCATACTGCTATGACCCTTTGGAGATTTTCCTCCTACAGTTCCACCCTCAGCAAATTTAGGGATTCCGATATCGATATCTTTATAGTTTTTCTTAAATCTTTTAATCTGTTTATCTTCGTTCTTCTCACGTTTCTTGATATTGAACGGATTCATATCTGGAGGAAGAATCAACTCACCTTTAGAAACAGCAACAACACCAGTCTTAGTTACACGGTCAATACCAGATGCGGCTTTATCTGTTCTATTCTTCTTTTTTTCTTCCTCTTTTTTCTTTCTATCTTCTTCGCGAATTCCACTAAAAGCTCCAAATGCAGCTTTACGTTCTCCAGTTCCATCTTTGTTAAGATCTTTATCTTTCTTAACTCCATGGCGAACCATGTCTTTCATTGCATTAGATGCTTTTCGCGCTTTATCTTTCGCTTTTCCAGCTTCGGTCTTAACTCCAGTAATTGTATCTGTTGTAGGTTTCCAGAACTCTTTTGTGTCTTTCCACATGTCCTTTACGCCATCAACAAATAAATCTTTCACTCCTTCAAAAAGACCTTTGTTCTTATCTCCAAAGAAAGCTTCTTTAAACTTTCCTAAAACATCTCTAGAATCGATACTAAAGATTTTATCAATGGTATTAAAGATTTTATCCTTAAAGTCGTCGCCAGTAAGTTTATCTTTAATATCATCAAGTTTATCTATAGCACGTTCTTTAATAGTATCAAAGAAATCATCAAAACCATCTGTAAGTCTTTCGGAGATACTCTTTTTGTCATCGTTCTTTTCTGACTTAAAGAATAAATTATATAATCTATCATCAGCTTTTCTGATTAAAGCTGCAGCTGCATTCAACGGCAGTCTAGCAAGTTCAACACCGCCACCAGTGATTAGTGTTTTCAGCTTATGAGAAGCTTTATCTGATTTCTTAGCTCTCTCAATAAAATCATTCTTTTCTTCATCTTCAGGACTATCAAGATTGATTTCTTCACCAAACTTCATAGTTTTTGTTGTTCCATCGGAATATCCTAATCCTGCAGATGAAGTTGTGTTTCCATCGTCTTGAGCATATTGTTCAGCCTTACGTTTTCGCTCTTTATCTTTAACGAGTTTACGAGCTGCAATATAATCTCTAGCTTTAGCTTTTGTCTGTTCTTGCTTTTTATGCCTCTCTCTATCGGCTTTAAGTTTAGTAAGGAAAGAACCTTTTCTAGAATCTCCAATACCATAATCAGATACTGTTGTTGTAACACCTGCATTAGAGCTTGTTACACCATTTTTGATCTCTAATAATCTATCATATGTTTTCTTATTAGAAGATAATACCCATCCAACGTTGCGCATACTATTAATATTACTAATGGTATTATCAATAGAAATAGCTCCATTGTTCTGAATCTCTTCAATTATAGAAGTAAGAAGTGCAGTTTGGCTAGTGCTAATTTCAACTTGCTTCTTAAGATATTCAGTGGCAGTATCCGAATTCTTGCCAATCTTATTAAAAGAAGTTTCTTTTCTTCCACCAGCGTTAGCAACAGTCTGTTCAAAATCGTCATTCATTTTAAGGAATGGAGAGTCTGCAGTTTCTTCAATACTCTTCATCCAAGAATTCAAATTATTTACTGCATCAATCAAATCATTTTGATTTCGCAACTGTTTAGATTTAGGAACTTTTGCATACATGGCGCGGATAAGCTCCATAGTTTTATCTGCATTAGGTCCTTCAATTCCATATGTTTTAGCACTTAAACTTTTATCGTTCGGATTAAACTTCTCCATGTGCTCGAAATTGTATTTCATTACTTTTTTGAGATCATCAAGAAATTGTTGTTTCTCTTTAGAATTAGCAAATTCAACTTTCTGAATTTGATTATCTAAGCTCTCTAAGATAGAATCATTTGCCTGTACAACATATCTATCTCTAGAATTTCTATACTGTCTTGCGGCTTCATGGCGAGGTGTAAATTTTCCATTATCATAGTCGTAAATCAAATCCGGCGTACCAGAGACGCTAGAATAGATTTTCCCTAAGAGTGTAGGGATAACATCTGTCAATGCCTTGTGGTCTTTTCCAGTCCACGGAACTGGCCCTTTTTCGTAGCCTGAGGTGCTAAAACTTTTTTTAGGACTCAGATCAAGACCAAATATATTACCTAAAAAGCTCATGATACTATTATCGCTATCTTTAGCTTTTGTAAGGTTAAGTAATGCAGTGGAGAATGAACCCGCAATAGTATCATTCATCTCTTGGAATGCACTTTTCAAAGCTTTTGGTAAGAAAGATTTAATGGCACCAGTGGTAAGCATACCAACAGGATTTGCAACTAATGCTTTCCCAAGATTAAGCTCTTTGATCATGTCAATGATATCGCCAATCTCAGAACCCGAATCGGTAGCGTTCTGTTTAGCATACTTCATATATGCTTTTAAATCTAAAGCACCCTCGCTAGAGAAGATATCCTGAACAGTAACTTTATCACTAGAAGAATATCCGCCTCTACCATTCCCAACTCCAGATATCTTTTTCTGATTCTCAAGAATCTCTCTCAAGATTTCAGTCTGTTCATCCATCTGACGTTGTTGCGTTTCGTAGAACGTTTTAGAATTTTCCATATGAGTTGCCAGAGCATTAGCATTAAAATCCATTACATTTGCAACGTTGCTGTTAATAGCAGCTAAGTCTCCATGCAACTGGCTACTTAATACTGTAAGATGACCCATAAGTTTATTTGTAGATTGTCTGTTGGCTTCTACCTGATATTCAGCAGATCTTACAGATACATTATTGATTGCATTTGATGCTCTTTCTCCTACACTATCAAGTGTATCGGAGATAGAAACATTATCATCAAATCCCATATCATCGTCACTACCGAATCCGAGATCATCATCTCCACCAAAGCCAAAATCCGCATCATCAAATCCAAGATCAGCACCCATAACGGCATCATTCATAGCACGTTCTTCACGTTCTTTGTTGTAGAATTTTCCACTCTTCAAATCAGCAAGAAGATTGTGCTTTAATTCACCAGCTAATTCACCGATCTCTGATTTAGCAATTGCTGTTTTAGTTTTTGAATAAATCTGTCTATAATTCTTAATGCCAGAATATACAGCTTTAGATACATCTTCATTAGTTTCGATAGCATCTACAACTACAGGGTTGTAACTCTTCAAAACATCAATGGATGCATACTTAACTGATTTAGCAACATTAGAAAGATATTTAGCAGCACTAGCCATAGTACAGTTCTCCTTTCTTTAGAATTATAGAGATGTTCCGGATTTACCATTTCTGGTAGTAATAAGAAAAATAATTGTATATAATAATAGTGAGTATGATAAAGTATATTGCTAAACCCATTAGCAACTCCTTTGTTAAAATATGTAAAACGTATGTGTGTATAATTATTTATTCTCTTAGACATCATACTCAGCAATAAAAAGTCCACTACACCGCTATGGTGTAGTGGATAAAATATGACCGTGAATGTATTGTATATTTTATTTTTATTTTTTCTATTTAACCCAAGGTGGGCATGAAGATCTCGCTTTCAGTCCTTTATGTGCTGGAATGATCTTCTTTCCTGCCTCCCATGAGATATTTCCTTTCTCATCGACAACCCTCTTCTGATACGTTTTTTCCGCCTGATCTACATCTTTTGCTGATAAAGCATAGTTCGATTTTTCTCTTCCGCCAAGAGTGAGTTTGCGTCCGCTTTCAAGATAAGTGTTAACAAACTCTTTCGAAATGCCTACCATTGTAGTGGCATCGCTCTTTGTTGCCTGATAATCTGCAACAAGAGTTTTAGCTTCATCTTTAGAGATTTTTGTTGTAGCTGCAATGATGTTTGACTGCATTGATTTGAAATCTTCAGCAGGATTGTAAGTGTCGATCTTTCCTTTGGTTGAATAAACTCCAACCTCATAGGAAGTATCGTTAAGCATTGCCTGCATTACAGCAACTTCATCTTTCTGAGATGATGATACCTGTTTGTGATTTTTCTGAATGTCAGAAAGCAATTCAGATACTTTTGCCATAATTAGTTTCCTCCTATAGTTTTTTTTTAATTTGTTTGTTATTGGTTTATTTATTGATGATGCAGGCATATAAAAGGCTTAGTCATCTTAGGTTCTCTTCCTTTTTGTCTGATAAATTCAGCCAATTGATTTTTATCTGCATCTTTGAGCATAGCAAGAAAATCTTTTTTTGCCTCTTCTTTATTTTTTGCCATTGTATCACCCCTTTAATAAGAAGTTAGCGTACGTGTATAATTGAACCAGAATAGGGCTTTTTAAAGTCGAAACAGTATATTAATTTAAGAAAGGAGGATGTTTATTTATGTTTTTCTTAGATGAGTTAAAGGACTATAAACTGTATAGAAGAACAGTTCTTTTGCCAATAAATGAAAAGGATAAACGTCGTACGTGTGCAGCTTTTCTGTTGTCTCCTAGTGAGAAAGGTGTGGAAGATATACTTCATCATTCACTGCTCGTTGGAAGATATTATAATGGGTATTATACTGAACGTGCTGTATTATATTACATCAACCAAGAAGGTGCAGCTGAACCATTTGAAGGTGAGTATATTACAGAAAAAGTCAGTTTATATGAACCAAATGAATTTAAAATACATTATTCAGGATATGATCATTTCGTAGGAGATGCAAAGAAAGCATTATCTAAGAAATGGATTGAAAAGATCTGTGATTATTACAGAATTGATATCAAGAAGCTTAAAGATTGCGAAGTTGTAGTTGATCGTAGTGGAGATACTACAGATAGAGATACTATTCATCTCTCTCCAAATAATAAGAAAATTGAAAAAGATTTTGGACAATATGCTCATTATTGCAGATTCAATTTCTTAATGTGGTTATTTTATCAAGTGAACCCAAGTATCAACGATTGGCTTTGTATGGCATGTGCACTGAGAGAATCTGGAGTTGCCGCTAAATACAATAAATCAGATTGGCCATTTAACTTCAATCTTGGAGTTGTTTGTAAATCTCTAGATAACTATGTAAAAGAAAATAGTGAAAGAGAATACATTAAGAATATTATTAAAGGCTATAATGGTATGGATCGGCTTGGAGTTACCGTAGGTGATATGGTATCATTATTATCTAAAGATATTCAAAAAGAGATTAATCCTCTTATCTTTGGAGAGTCATTACAAATCTCGAATGAGATGGGTGTATTGCTTGAGGATAAGAAGTATAACGCAGCTTTGAGAAAAATCTTATATAATGATAGGCTTAAATCTATCAAAGATCTCAAAGCAGTATACGAAAAAATCAAAGGTAAATACTCAGATATAAAATATACCTACAATAATCTGGATCTATACAGAACTCTCAATCTGTATATTGATCTTACAAGCTATAACAGATCATTCGTTGCAAATTCTAACTTCAAGAAAGTTAAAGCAGCTACAATCTATACTGACATGATTAGTCGTTTGATTAATGATCCTAGAATTAAATCAGCTGGATATAATACTCAAACAGTGATTATTCCAGTAATGGAATGGACTAAAGGTCAGGATCTTGCATCTATTCATTTAGTAGGAAAATACACTACCCCTATTTCATGTATCTACTGGATGCTGAAAGGAAATAAACCTGATATTAAATCTGTATTTGGAGATAGAGAAGTATTATTCTTAGGAAAATCTTCTTTTATGAAAATTAATTTCTCTAAAGCTGAAATCAAACCAGATATCTTTTTACGTAATATCAGACATATTGCTCAAAATAAGATGGTTGTTGATCCAGAAGCAAATGCTGGTGGAGAACAAACATCTTCTGCTAGAGCAATTAAAATGGCAGTAGTAGATAATATTGAAGCACATAGAAAGATCAAGATCGATGATATTAGCGTAGAGGATGAACCTGCAAAAGAACCAAAGAAAACTACAGTTAAGAATGTAGAGAAAGAGGTCGATACAAAACAGCAGGACAACACTGAAGAGAAACGACAAGAAGAGTTAAAGAAAGAATTAGTCAAAAATATTGACAAGGCTTCTAAAAATAAAACTAATATCGATGATACATTAGATAGTATCGACAATAATCCTGAAGATGCTGAGAGATTCAGAAAGATTGTATCAGATTTATCTTCTAATCCTGATAACGGCGGATCTAATATCAGTGGAGCTAGAGCATCCCGTATGCTTAAACTTCAGAATGATTTTATGGATTCTGAATTTGAGGGTAGAACTATTAGAGATATTGTAAATACAGATGAATCAAACGATATTAAAGTAGAACCTGTAAAACTCAATATCGATTCGGTCAACCCAGAGTGGAAAAACTTACAGTTTGCTGCTAATCTTGATTCATATAATCTTGACGATGATATTGTCCGTATGTTCTCATGTTTCTGGGATCATTCAAACCCGTTAGCAGTAAGAGATATTAATAAAGAAGATACATCAACAAGTGATGACCTGATCGAGACTTACACTTGCAGATATGAATCTGCTAGAGGTGAACGTTTCACTATTAAACTAGACATCCCTAAATTTGTTGATAATAAGTATATGATATTGAGAGGTAATAGAAAGAATATTCCTATTCAGTTATTCTTAATGCCTATTATCAAAACCGAGGATAATGCTGTGCAGATTGTATCTTGTTACAATAAAATCTTTGTTAGACGATTCGGTACTACATCTGGAAAATCAAATCCGATTTCAGATAAATTACTGAAAACTTTAACCAAGAAAGAATATAAGCATATCAAAGTATCTACTGGAGATAATACTCGAGTTTGTGCTAAATATGAATTACCTATCGACTATATAGACTTAGCAGCTAACTTCTCTAAAATCGAAACCCCTCAATATGTATTCATGTTTAACCAAGATGAGATTAGATCCAAATTAAAAGTAGATGATAAGAATGGTATGTGCTTTGGATATGATAAGAAGAGTAAGAATCCTATCTATTATAAACCAAATCCAAATGAACCTATGTTCTTCTCTCATTGGTTATTTACCATGATCGAAACTTCATTAGCTAATACTAATGAACGGGATGTATTTATCGAAGACTTTAATAATGCAGCTACTTCGGTTCGTTATACATACAGTAGAGCAAGTATCCTTGGAACTAATATTCCATTAGTAGTTATTTGCGGATTAGCAGTAGGTCTTGAACGTACAATGAAATTAGCTAAGTTCAAATATAATTTATCAGAGAAAAGACCAAAAATCGATTATAGTACTCAAGACATCATCAGATTTAAAGATGGATATCTTACTTATGATCTTAACTATGCATCTTGTCTTCTCATGAATGGTCTTAAACAGTGTAATACTGAAGATTATTCATTAGGAGATATTAATACAAGATTAATGTATCTTGATTTCTTAGATATGTTTGGTGGTAGGATTAAAGCGGATGGTTTGGATAACTTCCAGGACTGTATGATAGATCCTATCACTAAAGAAACATTACAGCACTACAAGCTTCCAACCGACTATGTATCTGTATTACTTTATTCAAACTTCTTATTATCAGATAATAAGTTTGTAAAGCATGGTGATATTAGATCAACTAGACGTTTAAGAAGAACTGAACAGGTAGCTTCATACTTATATGAAGTTTTATCTAAAGCATATGGTGCTTATAGTACAGGATTAAAGCATGGTAGGGCAGTAGGATTCTCTGTAAAACAATCTGCAGTAATTGATAGATTACTCGTAGGTAATACTACAGATGATCAATCTATCTTAAATGCATTGGGGGAATATGAAGCTTATTATACAGTAACACCTAAAGGACCGTCTGGAATGAATAGTGATAGAGCTTATTCTCTCGATAAACGTTCATTCGATGAATCTATGATGGGTGTATTATCAGCTTCAACAGGATTCGCTGGTAACGTAGGTATCTCTAGACAAGCAACTATCGATGCGAATATTGATGGTGCTCGTGGATATATCTACAATGATCCGAATACTCAAAAAGATGAAATCAACTCAGTTAAGACATTATGCATGACAGAAGCATTGTGCCCTTATAGTTCTACACGAGATGATCCAATGCGACTTGCAATGGGATTTATTCAAACACAGAAACATGGTATGAGATGTGATCATTCTGATCCATTACTTATTACCAGTGGTGCAGATGAAGCTTTGCCTCATCTTATCTCAAATACATTTGCTTATAAATCAAAAGAGGCAGGTGAAGTTGTAGAACTTACAGATGATTATATGATTATCAAATATAATCGTGAAATCGTAGATTATACGAGTGGAAAGAAAACTCAGTATGAATATATCAATCTGAAAGAAGAAGTTCAAAAGAACTCAAGTTCAGGATTCTATGTAACTCTTAAGCTTGATACTGATCTTAAAGTGGGTAAAAAGTTTAAGAAAGGTGATATCCTTGCATACGATAGAGAATCTTTCAGCAACAATGTTGGAGCAGATGACAATATTGCTTACAATATTGGAACTTTAGCTAAGTTTGCTATTTTAAATACAGATGAAGGTTATGAAGATTCGGCTATTGTATCTGATACATTATCAGAACAAATGGCATCTGATATTGTTCTTGAAATAGAGAAAACAATCCCTAAAGAAGCTTCTGTATATGATCTGGTAAAGAAAGGTCAGAAAATTACAGAAGGAGATACTTTAATGATTCTTCAAAACTCATATGATGATGAAGATGTCAATGTATTGCTTCGTAACTTATCTGGAGATGAGGATGAGGTTACAGATTTAGGACGTATTCCTATTAAATCTAAAGTAACTGGAGTTGTACAGGATATTATTATCGAACGTACAGTAGATATATCAGAATTATCACCATCATTAAAAACAATCGTAAAGAAATATGAAGGTGATATTAACGCTAGAAAGAAGATCATGAAGAAGTATGGTATTGAGGATGAGAATAAAACACTTCCTGATACTGAGACTATGCCTGCAATTGGTAGGTTGAAGAAGGCTCAGGATAGTGTAGTTATTAGAATCTATCTTAAGTATCATGATAAATTCTCAGTAGGCTGTAAATTGATTTATGGTACTGCAGTTAAGGGAGTATGTAAAGATATCTTCCCTAAAGGACTAGAACCTTACAGTCAATATAGACCAAATGAAATGATTCATTCATTACTTAGTATTGGTTCTATTAATGCTCGAATGGTTACATCAGAATTGATTACTGCTGGAATTAATAAGGGATTAATAGAATTATCAAGAAAAGTAAAAGATATGGCAGGTATCAAATGGAAAGATAATCTGATAGAATAAAAGGAAGGAGTGTACTCGTGAGAGTACACTCCTAATTGTTATCGTCTAGACTGACGAATTACCTGCTCAAATCCACGTTCTTCAAGAGATTCAACAATTGCATCATTTGGCTCGTACAGAGTCACTGAACCGATGATAGATGTAATTGTAGCTTTGCGGTTAACGATTGTATATCTTGCTTCGATGCCAAATCCAATTCCGCCTTCAATGCGAATGTGTACTTTGTTTGAGGTAACATTGATTGAAGAGTGGATATTGATCTTTTTCTCCAGTTGCGGTGCATGATGATCTGTAAACTGGCAAAGGAATCCAAACACCATATCATCAAAATTTGTAATGTCGAGATTTTCGTAATTCTCTGTTGTATTGTCGATGAACTGTTTAATGTCGCCTGACACATCACATAATGTGTTAATCATGCGTGACAGTGGTGATTCTGCGATCTCTTCACTATCTTCAGCTACCAGTGTATATGTAACCGGTTTCATCTTAGTTGGTCTTTTGTTGTTATTGAATTTTCTCTGCTGGTTTCTTGGTTTTGAAGCTGCCTCTGTGTCGTTAAGATATCCTTCATAAGCTTCCATGTTTTTTCCATTCTCTTTAAATTTCTGTTTAGCGTTAGACATGTGTTTGTTCTCCTTTGTTTTAGAATTTTATTCAATAATCTCGTCTATATCTTCATAGTACGAGTCATTGTCTGTATTTGTTATTAATAAGTTATCGGTAATTATATTTTTACCGTTCTTTAAGTTAAAGTTTGAGGTGAAATCTTTACCATATTTTTTAATCATATCTATGATGAACAGGTAATCGTCCTGTAAAGTGGTGATAAACTTCAAATCACTCAAATAATAGGAGTACAGTTGATCCTGATCTACATCGTATAAATATACTTTAATCAGATCATCTATCATTTCTCCTTCTTTATTTGAATCCATAACCCATACTGGTTTAGATGATGAAAATTGTACATTATCTTGCAAGTATGGATAGTAATCTACATCAACAAATCCATCTTCAGATTTACACCTTTCTAGTACATATGCAATAGCTTCAATCTCTTTGCATAAATTGTACACTAGTGAGAATACATGATTATTAGATTTAGCCTCTTCATATCTGATAATTAAGTAAGCAAATTGATATGGAGATCCAAATACATAAACCCCATTTCCTTTACTATCCGGATCATCAATAACTCTTAATCCGATCTCAGCACACAATGTAATAAAATATGCCAAATCCATTATAGCATCCGTCCCATTATCATGAATAATGGATATTACTATATTAGATTGAATATAGTCATTGTCTATGATAATACCATCTACATATGTAATTTCACAAGTACCATACTCTGATGGTTTAGATTTATAATTTTTATCTCTATTGAAAATAGATTGTATTCTTTTTATATAGCCTTTTATTGTTTTGAACATAGAATTTTGTTCCTCCCTTTAAATCCCTCTTCTTGTGCTTCGCAGAAGGTTAAGAACATTAACTCGAAACTATACCAAATGTCGAAAATACGTTGTTAAGATAAACACAAAAATATTTTTCAACCTAATAATGAAAAATGCAGAAATACGTTATTGAAAATACTAAAAATCAAAAAGCATAAGCGGTGCGCGTAAGCGCAGCAGTTTAAGTAGCGGAGCTAACGAACCTTATTGCTTCGCGATGTAGTATAATACTATAGTGTTTTACAATTTGTAAATTACAAATAGAATACTCTATGGATATGATTATCCATAGAGTATAATAATCTTATTTCTTCTTATCTTTAATATAATCACTTACAATTTTTTGTAAATTTATATCCTTAGGTTTCATAGGTTCAATAGCATTATCTGGAACTTCAATCAAACCATCTTTAACCATAGTATTTCTCATATCAGATAATACATCTTTCAATTCATCATCACCATTGATAATAAACTCACAATTAGAATACTTCTTACACTTATTATTGATCTTATCAAGTACTTGTTTCTCAGTACATTTATGATATCTATCTTTACTGATAAGATCAATACGATAATACATATTCTCGCTAGAGTTATAATATTTGACAGTAAATTTTAATTTACCAAAGTTAGTATCAAATACTGTATCTGAATATCCACCAATGACATTGATTTTTACTTTAGATACTTTATTAGCATTTATACTCTTCTTTAATCTAGATACAGCTCTATCTCCATCATCAATATCATCAGAATCAGAAATACAAGTATCGGCTAAACAAACTAACCGTTCACCTAATATCTTAGCATCTTTAGGATTAAGAAAAGCAGACACATCAAATTCTGATTTATCTTCAAATCCCATCTCTATATATACCTTTTCATCTATAGGATCCTGATCAATTGTAAACCTATAATATTTACAATTGATATCTTTAGCAATTGGGCAATCAAATTTTAAATTCATTGGTTCAGTTGGTGTAGGTATACCATTTACAAAATATTCCATTTTAGCCATTATTAATCCTCCTTACTTAATAATTCAAATTACTTACAATTTTTTGTAAATTTATATCTTAGCTTTAATCATTATCTGGAACTTCAATCAAACCATCTTTAACCATAATATTCTGCATAGCATTATAAATATCATCATACTTATCTAGATCAATTACAAATTCAGTATCTAAATCTTCATAATCTTTTTTAAGAGTATTAATTCTTTCTTCAATAAGAGATTTAAAATATGTTTTAGATTTCTTATGATATCTCTTAGTAGATATCATACATATCTCACATTCATTATTATGTATCTCTGATTTAATATCAACTGGCATATCAAAATAGAATACCATCTTAATTACCAACTTACCAAACATTGTATTGAATACAGTTTCATGATATCCATCTAATACTGTAATTTCGCATTTAGTTACACTACCATCTTTCAGACGATCAATCATAATATCTAATGAATCTTCAGCAATTGCAACTTTATTGTGCTCATCAATACAACTTTTAGCAATTTCATCAAGCTTAGATGCAATCTCTCCGGCAACAGTAGGGTCAATATACATTGAAGTATCATAATCATGAGAATCATCAAATCCCAATTCAAAATAAATCGTATTACCTACAGGATCTGCATAAATAGTAATACGATAATCTTTAATATTCAATTTTCTAGCAACAGCACATGCATACTTATTTGTGAAAGGTTCAATCTCATTACAAACACCATTAATTTTACCATAATTCATTATTTTCTACCTCCACAGAAAAATTCTAAACAACCTAATGCAAATACATTATTAGATACTTTAGTTAAAAATTTTAAACAAGATTTATATTGCTTAAGTTGAAGCTCTCTACTCTGCTTAGCTTTCTTATATACACTAGGTATAGTAATCTCCAACTCCAATTCATTAATCTTTCTTCTTAATAATTCACATGTCACATCAATTTTCTCTCGCACAGTCATATTTATTATCCTCCTAACATATGTGTTACTATAAAGTGAAAACAGTATTACTTTTACATACCAGTAAATAATAAGGAGGAACCGATATATGTCTGACAATCAAATTGTAGAATATAGAACAGATGAATTTCATAATGCTAATGTAATGGTCATTAACGATATTCCTGTCTATGATACTGAAGATTATGATCTTTTTAATGAAAAAGATTTTAAAAAATATATAGATGATATTGAACGTATGGTAAGATCATCTAAAGAATATAGAGATTATATTCAATACTTAAGAATGTATATGGATATGAATGCATCAGCATTCCTGAAGAATGTAACAAATATTGACACTACCAAAATTAAAATAGAGATACACCATACACCATTTACTCTATTTGATATCACACTTACAGTATTCAATAAAAGATCTAGATTATCACAATCATTAGATATCGAAATGGTAGCAAAAGAAGTAGCATACTTACATTACTTCCTTTATGTAGGATTAATTCCATTATCTAAAACAGAACACAAACTTGTACACAATCAAGCATTATTTATACCATTGAATCTTGTATTAGGAAAATTTGAAGATTTCATTGAAATGTATAATAAAGATATTCCTGAAGATGCAATGGCTAGATACAATACATATGTAGATATGACAAAACACTATAACCCAACAATGAATACAGAGATATTGCAAATTAACCCTACATATCTTAAGTTACCTGGAACAGATGCAAATACCCTTGGATCATACAGTCCTGCCCAATTACAGCATATTCTGACTTCTACTCAGCAAAGATTAAAACAAATTACACAAAAACAATCTCATGCACAAATAGAAGATCAGCAATATGATAATAATCAAAAACCTATGACCAAACCATTCACGATAGATCTTTCCGCAGTTTCATAAAAACATATGATTAATTGATAGAGATTACGTTTAGGAGGTATACAGATAATGAAAGATACAGTAAAAGCTATTATCGAATCTTCAGTATTACCTGAAGTAGATTTCTTATCTAAGAATACAGCATCACTGCATATTCTTGATTCTGCAACAGCAGCTGATCGTAGACAGTTACAGTTTATCCCTACAAAGGTTACTGTACTGAAGAGACCTATGACAGAAGGATATATGGTAGAATATTCTAACAACCTGGAAAGACTTATGCTTGACCAGGAAGTTGGTATTGTTGAAGCAATGCAGATGGTTTGTGACACTAATGATATCCCTATGGATGAATGTGCAGTAGTGTTCGACGAATCATGTGTAAACAAGATTGATATCGGAGCAGTTATTAAACTTGATCCTGAATTTGATATGATTAGAGTATAAGAAATTGAGTAGAGGGCAAAACCTCTACTCAAATCTTTATTCAATCATATATTATAATAATGAAAGGAGGTTAAATAAGATGAATGTATCTTATGCAAATCTTATTAATGATCATACATTAAATATCTTTACAGATGCATCTATCTTACAGAAAGAATATAATGATATCGGAATGTCTGTAAGTTCACCAGGTGCACAAATTTATTTAGGTGATCAATTAAAAGATACAATTATCCAAGTACTTCCAGACTGTACGAACAATGAAGGAGAAATAACAGCAATACAGTTAGGATTATACTTGGCAGTAAAGTGGAGAACTATACTTCCACAAGTAGACAATATAAACCTATTCTCAGACTCTAAAATATCGCTACTCGGATTACGAGATTGGAGTTTTAGTTGGGTTAAACAAGAAAAGCAAGGAATTATTTACGGGAGTGGAGGGCCTGTAAAAAATCAATTACATTTTATAGATGCAATCCAATATATCATTGCAAATGATCTTAGGATTAATCTATATCATGTGAGAGGTCATATGAAAGCTATAAATTTTACGAATGTAGTGAAGTTTAGAAACACTTTCAGGAAAGAAAATCATTTGAGTTATATTCCTGATGATCATATAGTAAATTTCTTGATCAAGGGTAATAATTCAATTGATGATGCAACTAGAAAGCAATTGAGCTTTGCAAAAATTTATTTACCAGAAGGAGTGGTAGCAAGACAAGATAGTTACACACCATTATTCAATTGGCATGGATTAATACTGTCATTGGATATGAATAAATATGCTTATTTAATTGGAGGTTTTAAAGACTAATGAGAGTAAGGATTTCAAATACAGATAAATTTCAACCAGTATTTTATTCTGAACCGGAAGTAAAGAATACTGAGGTAAGAAGTACCGTAGACGTAGCGTATAGTGTACTTACTCTTAAAACAAACTTAATCAGGATTATTGTTAATGAATCTAGAATAATGGATGGCGATGATAATACTGAAATCTTAGGTGCTTTGGATGCTATACCAGAATCATTATATTATCATATGATTATATATAATGATTCAGTTAGAACAGCAGTCCCTACAAATATTTATTATCGATTAAGGATGTATTATTCTAAATATGATTTAGTTTCACTTGACAGTCTTATAGAAAAGACATCTGAGCAGTGTGACCTTATTGGGAATAATGTATAAATTAATAATTAATATAAGTAGCACAGATAAGTAAAACTACACAATCGGAGGTATAAGCTCAATGAAAAATAAAATTATGGTAAAGAAGAAAGAAGAACCAAAAAAGTTAACAAGACCTTTTGAAAGATTAACTGACATGTCTGTAGCAGTAGCTCGAAAGATTCAAGATGAATATGAGACAATGGATAAAGAACGACCATTCGCAGAGGTGCTTTCAGAATCATCAGCTGGATTTGGAGCTGTATCTGTAGGTATAAAGAATATGCTTGATTCTTACGAGCCAAACGAACTGCCGTTTGGAATTACTAATTATTGGCAAGCCATTGCAGATACTATGCTGTATACAAATGACAGGGTTAAAGAATCGGTCGTAAGAATGAAATCAACCGAATATGCATTTGGTGTATATGAATTAGTAGTAAATGCTATTGCGCAGGAGTTAGGAGAAAAACTTTTTGAAGATTTACAAAACAATCATTATTGCATTCTTGAAAATCTTCAATATAAGATCTACAACGCGATAGCATTTGGATATCCAGCATCTTGTTGTGAACATGAGATATTTAATGCGGTAGATGAATACCATGATGTCATGGAAACCGATGATGACATTGTAAATGAAGATATCAGACAGAATATGTTATTACCAGCAACAATTGGGTCTCACCGTATAGCTGCAGAACTCGCAAACGCAATTTTCGAAGGGTTGTATTCAATAAGTTGCTTGATGATCATGAAATGCCCAGATTTCTTAGATGAAATCACACCATATATTTCAGATATTCTCAACAAATCTATCCTAATTTCATATGGCCATATGCTGGATATTGGTTCAACAACAATGTTTCATCAAGCTGTGCCATTTACTACTAAGCAGAAGCAGTTGCGGCGTTCGTTTGATTTATAATATATCTTGTAGTAATATATTATAAATAGGAGTAAAATAAAAGAGGAGGACTTTAGAATGGAATATCATTTTCCTTCACAATTTGACGAGAACGGTTTTAATATTCAAAGTCCTGTTGTACAAAGTATGTTTAATGGTGGTGTAGGTTATACTGCACCACCTGCTAATACTTTTAAGTATAATGGGGAATCACCGACTCAAACATATTACAACAACCAATATACAAATCCTCAGTATGGTAATCAGCAGAATATGGATTATTATACAAACTTAGGAGCATATGCCAATCAGCAAATGGCATTGCAACAGCAAGCTGTAAATGCAAATAATGGATATTATTATAACCAGAATCCATATTACATGAACCAGCCAGCTGTAAATGATCCATACAACGATCAGAGGCTTGATGCTTACAGAGATGCATATAATACTGGAGTAATTAGTTTAACAGATTATTGCTACTATGCAAATGCAGGTATCAAACCATCATTCACTGGATTGAACGGACAAACACAATCCATATATAATACAGCTCAAGATAGCTGGTATGGAGCTGCAAGTTTTTCTATGCAAGCTCAGATGGAACAGCAGAAAAGAATGCAGGAAGAGTACGAAGAACAGATTATGGCATGGAATCTTTGTGCTAAAGTTTGTAACGCTGGCTTAGGAAAAACGGAGGAAGAGGCTCCAGATATTAGGAAACAAATTGAAATTCAGCAGAAATGGCAGAAATATTATGCTGATAGAGCTAGAGAAGATTATGAACAGGATTGCTTCTCAGCTTATATGAAATCATTACCAAACTCAACGCAACCTGGATACGTTTCACCATTGAAAGCTCATATCATCAATAATTGGAACAGATATTGGCATATAAGAAATGACAAATATCCAGAGAACTATGGACTTGAAGAATTCTTCAACAAAGGAATTATGGAAAGTATGATCATCGATGATCTTGATATAGAAGCACAGGCGAAAGCTAGACATCTTGATAGACTTTATGATAGACAAGAATTCAGAAATACAATGCATCAATTGCATCCTAACTATGATCCGACCACTGGAATATCTATAGGAGGAGCTGGTCGTTTAGGAATTGATGATATTGAAATTACAGTCCCACAACACCTACGAGATAATGATTATGCTAAACGCAGGGAGAAATTTATGAATAGTATCCTTGCTAATAACACAATCAATTGTCAGATGGCGAGGTGATGTAGATGAGTAGAGATGATGATTTAAAGGTGTTATATTCAACACCACCAAAAGAACCTAAAATAAATGCATTTGATTCTATAATACAACCATGTCCATTATTGATGCTTTTACCATATCCAGAAATAGTGCAGTTAAATAAAATTGCTAAAGATAAACGTTTAGCTGCAAAGCCTAAAGAAAAGTTGAATATGATAAAAGAAATAATGGGTAGATATGGATTTAAGAAGTTAGCTTCAGGTACTAATAGAATCGTGTTTAAGTATCTGGAGAATCAGGATATTGTAGTTAAAGTGGCTTATGATTCTGTAGGATTAACAGACAATCTTCATGAAATGTATAACCAGCAGTTTCTTAAACCATTTTGTACTAAAGTATTTGAAGTATCTCCATGTGGTACAGTTGGAATGTTTGAACGAGTTCATTTGATCTCTAGTAGAGCAGAGTTTGCTAGTATTGCAGAGGAGGTATTTGATATTATTGTAAATCATCTAGTTGGTAGATATATACTGGATGATTTCGGATCAAAGTTCTTTATGAACTGGGGTGTACGAGAAGGAATGCACCCGGTAATATTAGATTTTCCATATTGTTATGAATTAGATGGAGCTAGAATCTTTTGTAATAGACCTAATCCAGCCACTGGAACGATCTGTGGTGGTGAGATCGATTATGACGACGGATTCAACCATTTAATTTGTAAGAAATGTGGTAAATCGTATTTAGCTTCAGAATTAAGACTTGCAGTTGAAAAGAAATCTAAAGATATCATTATTGATAAGGAGGAGACCGAAATGATTGTAACTATTAAACGTGGAGATAATATTATCTCTAAACATGATTCTACAAAAAGCAGTTCAACTTATCGTAAAGTAAGAAATGGACGACCTGTAGAAACTCCATTTGAATATCGTGAAAGAAAACGTCACGAGATGAAAGTTCGCATTAACAGGACGTCTGAGAATGTTTCTGGAGAAAGAGTCGGTGAATCTGTTGAAACAGCATCACAGGATTATGACAATTCCCAGTTTAACCAGGGTTGGGTATCTGAGAACGTACCGTCTGTTGACGATATGTATTCTGATATAAAAGTCAAGATAAATAATCCAAGAAAGAAGAAAGTGGAAACAAGTAATACTTACGGAGAATTCTTGAAAAATTATCAAGCTCCAAGTGATGATTGTATTAAGTATGGAAAAGCAGTACCAGTTCCAGAAAAACCGCAGGCTGACGATGCAGTGGCTTTCGGACAGATAAACCCTGTTATGATGGATTCTATAGAAAGAGACATCCAGTTCCATTCTGATCAGGAACCTATTGATACTGTCGCTAAAGAGATTCATGAGAAGAATGAAGAAGTTGAGACAGAAAATAATTTCTTCTATTACTTCGATCAGCAGATAACACAATTGTATCTGAGAACTAACAATTCAATTGCAGTTACTGTATTCGGTGATCCGGACCTTATCAATCGTATTACTCCAGAGAATCCGCACCGAACATTTACAAAGACAGTTACTACATCATCTGGTAAAATAGTATATGACTTCATTGGTTCTGATAAACTCAGTGGATCTACAGAGTTCATCGTAATTCTGGGTACGAAGGGAACAACACATCGAGTCGCTTACAAGATTAGAAATGTAGATGACCTGGCGCTGTCGAACGTACGTGATTATGGAAGTTGGGAATTTGTTGGACGGTATTCTGATCAGGAACCTATTGATACCGTTATTGAAGAGATTTGTAACAAGAATGAAGAGACTGAACAAAGTGTAGAAGTCTCAACAGAAACTGTCTCTGAACACAATGATCAGCAGGATTCTTGTAGTAATGAACCTACAGAAGAACAACCTTCTAAAGAAGAAATGTATCCAAATGCAACTCAGGTTGTGAAGATTGTATACGATACAAATAATGAGGAGAAGCCACAGATAACTGAGGATGAAATCTTATCAGAATTTTAAGGAGGTAATATTATGAATGGAAGATTGTTTAGTGGTGAACTTGGATTCACCACTAATATCCAATTAGTAAAATCAGTTTCAATGGATCCTAATGTAAAAATTATTTACGTAGGAGATACACTTGGAGCTGAAAATCTTATTAGTTATTATCAGATGATTCCTGGGACGTTATTAGTTCCAGAGTTTAGTGTAATGGAAGCTGATGTGAATGGTGATATGCAGGAATTTGTAGCAAAATATTATGCTCAACTTTCCAACGAGCCAGCATTCTCATATCTAATTACACTGCTTACAGCAATGCATCGTGGTAAGAACGTTCTTATCTATATACCGCCAGAGGCTGGTGGATTAAAGTATCCTACGGTACTGGCTCAGTTTATTGATGAGAGATTTGGAATTCAATCTGCATGGGATAATATTCCATTTGCGTTTAAACCGCAATATACAGTATATGATGCGGATATGATGTACAGTATCAATCTTCTGGGACCTTATGAGTATATTAGTATTGTACCAGAACCATCAGTACCAGCATTAAAGAAGTTATCATACGATCTGATGTGTGCTGTTGATTTTAATGATCCAAAGCAGATTAAGAATTTTGTAATATTCTTATTACAGAATAAAGAAGCTTCTGTTCATGTAAATCCTAAGATGCCGATTACACGTCCATTTGGAAGGGGTATGAAATGTTAATAGTAACAGAACCTAAAGTTGTATGTGATATCATAAACGGCGGATCATCTAAATTCGCCGAAGAGAATATCATATTCAATCTAAATGCAAATAATAAGATGGGAATGCCTATAAATATCTTCCCACCACAGCAACTACTTCCAATGATTAATGCAGATGCATTCGATTCTGAGTATATATCTTATATCATGACGAACGATCAGGTATTTGCACAATTCTTCTTGATACCATTTGTATTGTATCAAGGACATAATGCAGTGTTGGTAACTTATAGAGAGCCGACAGTGTTTGATCCTATTATGGAAGTGATCGTAAAATTGATCCAGCAGAGATATGGTTATAACTATAATCTTGTAAGTAGTTATGATGATTATATTTCTGCTACTGAATCCGGTTTCACACCAATTGGAATTCAGCAGTTTGATGAAGATTTTAAAAGATATACTCATATAACTGCAATGATGAATCCAGAAGTTTTTACGAAAGAACAAATTCACGATGAGCATCTGTAAGAGGATGCTCATCTGTTTAGGAGGTAAATTATTATGAGCAGTAGTTTATGGCAAAAGCAGACATACACTATAGAGGCTCCATATATTATAGCTCATAATATTTATGAGTATGATATTAGGAAAGCTAATATAAATGTATTATTTTCGTTAGGCTTAATAGACAAAGATTATTATGATAAACTTGATCATATGAGCAGAATGGAAAGACAAGTCGAGATAGGGTTTTTGATAAAAGAAGATCCAGAGTTATATGATAAACTTAGTGCCGGAATTAAAGAGTATAAAAGAAAACTATTCGAAGTTAATGGCGTAGAAGATACTGATATAGTATCGATCAAGAATGATGCAGTATTTATTAAAGATAAAATGCTTGATACTACAGAGTTTGGAAATGTGAAATTTATATTGAAAAACTCTTATACTAGTTTTATTAAACTTGGAAGAACGTTAACCACCGAAGTATACTTTGCTTCTGATATGGTTAATGGCACAGCAAGTATCGATGTGAAAGGTATCAAAGATGAGGTTCTAGAATATCACCATAAGTATATGGCTAGTATTATAGCGGATGTGATACTAAGTTTAGAATGTGGAGATATTCAAGATGCTTTGACATATATAACTGAAATATATAATTCATATATTGAACGCAAATTGGATATAGGGTATTATAGAACGTTTAACAGTGATTCCGTATTCCCTATAGTGGCGAACGGAAAGATCTATCAAATGCCATATTGTGATCCTCAATATGTTAACGCATTGGATATATCATATAATTTGAATTATGTAATTCGTAAGCTGTACGATTATGCAATTCAAATGTACTTTTCATCAAACAGATAAATATTCAGCATCATAGATCAATCATGGTACTGAAAAGATTCATGTGGATAAACTGATCGAAAAGTCTAAGAGATTCATTTTCGTTAAATAATCATATTACATGAAAGAGTCATATCACGTAAATAATCATTACGAATAACCGATTCCAATATGTTAAAATATCATAGTAAGTAAAAGATTCAGAATAGGTAATTAATCGCAATTCATAAAAGAATCATGGATGATAACTAATCATAAATAAACAAATGAGTTGATAACACAAAACACTCAAGAAAGGCGAACGATTCAAATGAGATAACTAATCGAACTAAGGAAAAGATTCAGAAAGAAGAAAAAATCAACCTAATAAAAAGAATCAATGGAAAGGACTATTCGTATCTGCCCAATGAGTTAATTCTACGGAATATTCAGAAAATGTGAACGATTCTACAGAACAAAGTAATCACAATGCAAAAAAGATTCAGGTAAGTTAAATATTCAGTGTTGACAAAAGACGAGAGAGTGAGGGTAAAACCTCACTCTCTTTATTTTTTTGAATCTTTATAATTTCCATTAACTTCGATTGTATAATTTAATACAACCATCTGTATCTTCTGTACAATTAAGTCTTCCAGATGCTGCTTTTTGTAGATAATACATAATTTATTTACCAAATCATCCGAAAGAGAAGAATATACATTTACAAATATTTCACGTATCATATTCGATTGGATGGCTTCTGTAATATATAGATTTTGTTTATGAGCCAACTTCATGATCTGATAACGATCAAACTCATCTGTTATTAATTTATCTAATATTGCTAAATCATCCATCGGAATAGGCATAGAAGCTATATAGTATTTATATTGAGCTTCACCCTGTTCCAGTTTCTTTTTATACACTTTATTCAAGATAATAGCTATTATTGTTATACCCGTAACCAATACTAGGAGCATTAACGCTAATAGTACCAATCCTACGATTATCGCTGTATTCATTAAATCTACCCCAACTTTCTACATTTTCTCTTAAGCCTAATAAGTCATTAATGACAGCAGCATTTTCTGCAGACTCATTGATGCTTCTATCTATATAATTGATAACCTTTTGAGCTATCCTTACAGTGATACCTCTATTATATTTCTGCAACAACTCAATCCAGTTACCATAACACATTTGTGCTGGAAGAACCATATCTTCATTTTGATGATATATTTCATGCACTGTTTCCGATAGCATTACTATAGGAATGCGATTTTCTTTATGTTCCAGCTTTAGCAGATAAATTAAGTCAAATGTGGATATGTATCCCACAGTATTTAAAACATGCTCGGTGATTAAAAGAGCTATATCGAAGATAGTGAGGAAATTGTGATTCATTTCAATTCCTCTAGCTCCTACATTCTCTTCATTGATATTAGATAAGATTTGACAATGATCTAACCCTAAACTCATAAGAAAACTTTTATAGTTCTTATAGAACTTAGAGTGTCTAAACTGCGCAATAGCATTATCTAAGAATCTTTTATATACTTCTACATCCATCATTGTTTCTTTCGTTTGATAAAACGGTAATCCATATGGTGCATTTGGAGATGTAACCATAGGGTTATAATTATCATCATATTCTATTTCAATATCAGGAATATCATTCATAATAAAAACTCCTTTCAGATTAATGTGATGTGAAAAATATAAAAAAGAATAGAGATAGACCATAGTGGTCTATCTCTGATTTTGTAATAGTGAATAAGGATAGCGAAAGTTGCCTTAACGCTATCCTTATATCCCCCTCGAAAGGAGGTGTTTGAGATGTATGTAAATCTCAATGCGGAAGTGCCTCTAACCGACAGAGGTATGTTCGATAACGCGTTGGATCTACCTTACATTATCACGAAAGATAATGGCGATGGTACATATCTGGGTCACCTGGATGTAGCCAATATGTCTGGGTTCCAGAAAACTGTAGCCATCGCAGATCTTAAATCTGAAAAGATAGAAGATCTATTATCTAATAGTTATATTTTGTAATTTTACCAAAAACTTAATATTAAGATTGGAGGTAATACATATGATGGAGAGTATAGATTTAGAATTTGTTTCAAATTCTATTAATAAAATAAAAGAAGCACTTAAAGATAAATCAGTTAATGATGATTTTGAACAAGTTTACATTGGACTAAGACACTTAAAAATTCAAGTACAATTTGCTACATTTGCATATCCATTTATTATGTCTTTTATTATAGATTCATTAGATATACTAGACAGAATGATTACATCTTATCATAAAGATAGGAAATGTACAATGCCAGAATTATGTGATTTTTGTGATCATATAAATAATGTAATTGCTATGAGTCTAAAGATTATATAGAGAGGTTCACACCTCTCTTTATTTTTTCACATCATATTAAAGTAAAGGAGGGTAAATGGTATGAATCAGTATCCTGAAATAGAAAAGGTATTGACAGAAAACTCCTTAATCGATGAGATCATATACGAAGTTAGACAGATTGTAAAAGGTATAGTGATCAAAGATGAAGAGAGAGCAGATGATGCGGAGACAATGAAATCTTTGCATGAAGCTGATATCTATCATGATATCCAATGTGGTACAGATAGATTTGAATTATTTGAATATACATACGATATATTTATGAAAATTCCTTCAATGACTCCCGATAGAGCAATACGATATGCTAAAGAACAAGAACCTATACCTGAAGGGTTAAAACCGACTTTGCATAAGTATGCTAGGGAGAAATGGTTGGAGAATTATGAAGAGAGTAATGTATACTATAGAGAATTGTTTGGAAAGCCAAATAATTCTCAACCGTATATATTCCTCGGCGAAGATGAATATAATATGATCCCGATCGAATCTTATGATATCAGTAAACCTATTCATGAGTGTACTAGATCGGAAGCAGCATTGCTATATTCGTCCGGAGTTATAGATAAACTTAAAGAGAAGCATCCAAGTGCAAAATATCTTGACCATTTGGGAGATAGAGCAATAGATCCGTATATGGCAAGGCGTACTCCTAAATTTGGGATGTTATATATGCCTCCAGTTGATTCCCCTGAAGTTAGTAATAAATGGAAAGAACGGTTTGAAATCAATAGAGTGTACTTATTGAAAACTATTTATTCTGAAGCCTATCATATACATAGTCCGTATTACGATAGAATAATGATGATGCTTATTATCATTATGACTTTCGATGATATGATCGTATATAGCCCAGAATACATCATCTCTAGAGATCTTTTTGATCTCAGAACGATTCAATACATGTTTGAAGCCTGTGGTGTTACATTCTTCCCAGAGATTCCTATGAAATATCAGAAGAGGCTGATTAAGAATCTTAATAGACTTATTAAATATAAGTCATCAGCAAAATGTATGGTAGATATCATCTCATTGTTTGGATATGATAACATGGAGCTCTTTAAGTATTATTTGATGAAAACTCCTGTTGTTAATGAAGACGGTTCTTACAGAAAAGACACTATCACCAATCCTAAGACTGGAGAAGAAGAGTTAGACTTAGAGGCCAACTATCAACTTAAATTCCTTAAAGTTCCTATCATGGGAATTGCAGATGATTACATTATGGATCCATTTCAATATGTGGATTATGATGAGACAGCTGCAAATGATATCTGGTGGAATGGTGTATACACGCATGAGTATGTAAAGCATGAGATATTGAAACATGAATTCGATTTGCATATATCTAAATATATATCTGTAGATACTGTATATTCTTTAGCAGAGATGCAGTTCCAGATGGTATATTTTATGAATATGCTATTATATAGCAAAGTGAATACAGATCTTTTACTAGTTGACGTTCCGGAGATTAGCTCTACTGAACAGTTTAAATTAGTAGACTTGATTGTAATGCTCTTTGCTTGTTCGTACATGTATTTGAATACGAAAGATAAAATTATCTATGATCCTATCCAATCTATCGATATTTTGGGATTCAATTTCAATACAGATTTCAATGCACTGATAGATTATGTGAAGGATCAAGGCTATAGTATTGAGAAGCTTAAACTCGACAAGTTTATTAATCCGAATCCTATCGGTATTAGGAGTTGGGAAGAATTAGAAAAAGTATACGACAACAATAGGGAAGTATACAAGAATTTGGTTCACCTTATGAATAATGCCAATAATAAGGATGAGTATGATCTTTATCGAAAAGTATATCAGTCACTATATGTGACTAAATTGAGTTTTGATATGTTTAGGAAGTATAATCTTTCTAACAAAGTCCCAGCTACTTATACAGATTATTTGAAGAGTACTAATGTAGCTCTATATAATGTATTGAGCAACTGTGAACTTATCCAGAAAGACTCAGAACGCCAATTGGAACTTACTAAAGTTATCAATTACATCGTAGAAGATATTTATGTATATCTTGATCAAGATAAGTTTAAGTATGTATTTAATGGTATTCCTACAGTAAGTATGGATTACATCAGAAAGTATATCTTTAACATTCTTGATTTCTTCAAATCCTATAAAGTAGATGTAATTCATAGCAATATCATCTATAAGTTTGACGATCGACTTCATAATAAAATTATGGTTATCGATAAAATGATGATGAGATATAATCATACATTTACAGATAAAGTTAATGTATCTGATTGTGTGAAACTTCTCAATACGGTCAACTGGCGAGAAGACATTGGTATCTTGGAAAGATTCTATATGGATATTACATATTGGAAGGAAAAACATTTCATCGATTACATTCCAATGTCCGATGCCATCAAAGAAATATTGGTTAGCTATGGATGGCATGATCATATTAGAGTAACAGATGCTATTACTTCATATAAACACACCTACAATTGGGGACAAAAAATTCCTGTAATTGATGATATCCAGCCTACAGTACACATGACTAAACGTGACACAGTACAACCTGAAGATATCATTCATTTTACCTATACGAGTGATTTTGAACCAATGGAGTAAAGCAAAAACATAGAATTAATTGATATAAGGAGGAAACGATAATGGAAACTACTATGAATATGAGACTCGAAGATGGAGTTCTTGTTCAGGACGATACATCATTAGGAAAACCTGTTCGATTGAATATCCATGGATATGGCACAAGACCTAGAGGGGTTGTATCTGCATATGTGCATGGTACAAAAATCCCTCTGTTTGAAGGCCGTGAGAATAAAGTAATCTGTGACGGATCAATGTTTACCGCTTCTAAGCACTTTAATATTGCTCCGCCGATCAATTTACCTTCATACAATACAGCATTGAATCTTGAGAATATTGTACCTCTTACAACAAAAGAGCGTATTGACTCTTTGGTTTGCTTGTTCTGTGTTGGCGTTGGTGGATGTGGCCCGGAGCAGTCTCAGGTGTATGATGTAGATTATACTAAATGGATTGATCCAGATGATCTTATCCCATTAAGATATCAGCTGGCTGATAACGATCTTTCTGATTCAGATAGAGAGAAATACTTCGGAAGAAAAGAAGTACCAGCAATGAATCGAATTGCTTATTACTTCAAAGCATTTGATTTTGAACCATCATTCAAAGCTCAGTACGTTGATGGTACGCCTATCGATGAGCATCTGTATGCTTCTGATAATGTCATTGACGTTGAAGTATTCGTTGAGCTCAAGATGAGCATTACAAAGAGAGATTGTAGAGATTACTATATTGCACATTCAGGAATTAATGATGCAAAGATCAACACAATCTCATTGTGTACGGCTTATCCGAAGCCATATAATGGACATACATATTACCAGGAAATCAGACCGCTGACGAAGTTGAATTTCTCAACAGAGTCACTGATTGACCTTACAAAAGGTATTGATATTGTATATGATCTTTTCTATTAAGAAATTGGGTAGAGGGTGAAACCTCTACCCAAATCTTTTGTTGATTATATATTATAATATTGAATACTTTAATATAAAAAGGAGGAAATAATTATGATACTTATGATCGATGAGAGGCTAGATATACAAACTCTACAAATAATATATGATGGTGATAAAAGAAATTTACCTAGTGTAGAATTAAAATTTAACGATAGTAGTGGGAAAGATTTTGCTGTCTCTATAGATAGAGTTCCCAAGCAAAAAGAATTTGAGGATGATGATGCAGTTCCATCAGGATATTATAACGCCTGTTTACGTGGTAATGTGTATGATATTAGTGATTATTTTAATGATATGGTGTTTGTTTATGAGTCTGTAGAAAAATCATCAAAGTACCATCACGTAGATATAACTAATGCCACCCTGTTTAAAAGTTTTATAGTAGCAACACCACATACCAAATATATCCCAATTTACATATGCGAATCTGTGGATGAATATAATAGAAATAGTGCAGATCTAATTCAGTACAATAGGTCTACTAATGTAGTGTCTGATAAGATTGTGATATTTGATTAACCTCAACCAATACCTTTCGACAAGCCATTTCGCAAAGCATTTGGTCTATTCGATAAGGATGGCAAATATGATATATTGCAGATAGGTACAATAGGATTATCTATCGATGATAGTATTAAACATCAGTATTATATAATAGAAAAAGCTTCAAAATCAAGTTTTTGCATTATAAGTGATAGAGGGGAATCAACACCTGATAATCCTATCTATAACGTATATAAATCAATATATTTTGATAATCTAAGAATACCATATAATACTGAGTTATTTCCAGTATATCCACATGAGGTAGGTAGGTTGATTGAGAAGAAAATAGCAAAGACAGTGTTGTAGGGGTAAACCCCCTACAACTTTCTTTTTTTGTAAAAGTCGATATTTTTAATTGTATATTATCATAGTGAGAATAAATTATGCATAATAAAATACAAAGGAGGAGAATGACATGTTATTCTTAGACACACAAATTAAAGTACGTACAATTAAAAAAATCAGAAACGGAGTGGAGTTAGATCTTCGCTATAACGGAAAGATCACATTCACTTCAGACACAGCAGACGACGACTGTACATTCATCAACATTGGAGACGATAGCGATCTCTTCAATGATAGATGCTTTATCTATCTTGATGATGATCACAAGCTCCAGGTAGTGTTAGATGATAACGTAGAGAAGCAGTTTAAAGAGGTATACTCTAGAAACTACTTCATGATACCAGTGACCAGAGCCGATTCATTTATCAGCTCCGAAAAGAACATAGAGCGTACTAAAAAGTACGCTAAATTGATCTCAAATGATCAATTGATTTTTGTAGAACAGGAGTTCCGTGGCAATTTCAAGGTCTATAGAGGTAGAGAAAAAATTTCTGCTACTATTGAGTACAGAGATACTACTTGCAAGAATACTGTAACTACAGCAAACATTGTTAAGTCACAGTATGTCACATACCTGTGCATGGCATATGGTATTGTGGATAAGGTAGTGAAGTATGAGAGTGTGAAGATTAAGAGACTTCCTGCTATGACCACATACGTTCCATATGTATGCATGTCAAATGGCACAGTGATCTCTCCAGATTGGAGTGATATCGGGGTAATCAATAACCCGATAAAAGAAGCTCCTAAAGCTGAGAGTACTAGACCTGTCAATCCTCATGTGGATCCTGCTCCGGTTAAAAAGGAAGAGAAGAACGTGGTGAAAGTTGGTGAAATGAAACCATCAACACCACCTTCAATTCTTCCTCCAAAATCCTCATTAAACGAGGATCTTCCTGATTGGAGTAAAGCCTTAAAGCTGTTTACTACAGGAAAAGCTCCAACATTCAAACTGGCTTGCTCATGGAATAAGATGAAATTAGTTCCATCTTATCCAGCAAACTTTGAACTGTTCTGTGATTCAATTGAGAATGATCTGTCAGTGGCAGAATCTTACTCATTGGTATTAGATACTATTTCAGATTTTGAGGTAGTATACTTACCAAATGGATCTTATCAGTTCAGATTCCATACAGGAGCAGGAGTGGCCAAATACATTATCGGTAAATCTGATAATATTTATATTACTATCATTGGCTCTAACCTTATCATAGATAGGGTTCCGTACAAAAATAGTAATGGTCAGCCACTCGTTTATGTGAGCATGACTAAATAGACAAGAGAGTAGTAGGGAATCCCTACTACTCTTTTTATTTTTATTATAGGAGGAATTGAAAATATTTACATTGACGATGATTACAATATATCAAAAATAACGTATGACCGAGATAGCCGAATAATAATAGATAGCAAGAAACATATGAGCTTTGAACTATCAGTACGATATTTTGAGAAAACCAATAAAATATCATATATGGCGATAGACGAAAATCGTAAAAAGACCACAGTTTTATTATCTGCCAAAAAAGATCTCTATATCCAAATGGAATGCGGTTCACTTACGTTTTTGGACAAACCGCATATGTATGGAAAGTATTTTGTTTTATCAACACGAGGAGTTACTCGTATAGATAAGCGAAGGGTAAATCAACAAGTATTATCATCTAATATATGTATTGGATCTATCACCGCCAACCCAACACAGGTAGAGCGGTATTGCGATAATATTAGAGTAAGGTATTCCGGTGGAAATACTGTACTATTGCACGGCATCGAGCCTGGATATATCTACCTAATAGATATTTACAAGAATTATAAAAACTCCAATAGCGATAGGTTTATAGCTCCTAAATCCAGGGTATACAATATGTATAATATGATGCAGATTCATCATCTAGACTTAAAATATAATACTGAGAAGTTTCGTAAAATTACTGATGGATTGTACGGCGTGTTCTTATCGAACTTTGGCGAATATATTATTTCACACAAATACGATAGAGTTGAGATTCGACCTTTTCGTGATACTTTTATAAACCCAACAATAGGTGACATGGATATTTTTAACGCCATCAGCATGAGCGTATTCCCAGAAAAAACCAAATACGCATTCTATTTTAATATGAATAGAGCAGGAGTGTGCTACACCTACCACAAAGATAGAAATACATTATATCAACTGTATTTCCATAAAAATAATAGAAACACTATCAGCTTCGGGGAGGTTGAATGGACAACTATTTGCAAAGGAGAGTGATAGGAAGAACCTATCACTCTTTTATTTTTATTTATAATGATATATTATAATAATGAGAAAGGAGGAAAATGTAATTTTTAAGTACTATATGTACTTTAAAATAAGGCACACTTACGAAAGAAAGAGGAGGAGTTAAAAATGGGCCCAATAGAAATTAATGAAAATGATATCAAATTTGTGGAGGTAATAGATAATAGCTTTTATCTGGATGATTATCCTGACGTTATTAGTGTACTTACCTTCGAAAAGAATGACGAGAAAAACAGATACGATGTACTTCATAATTATGAGCATGTAGATGGAGAGTTTGAGTATTGCGAAAGATGTGGTTGTATATACAACTACAAGAATGGTGATAAACACTACGATACTTGTCCGGAATGTGGGGGTGCTCATATTGATATAGCTTTAAGGAACCAGATAGACGAACTTATATATTCGTATCTTGAAGCTGGATCAAAAGTTAAAATTGTACGATACTCTACAAAAGAAATTGTAGAGCTTGAACTTTAAAAATCAAGAGAGCAGGCATATACCTGCTCTCTTTTATATTTACTATAGGAGGAATAAAATTATGATTTTAGTTGATGAAAAATTAGCGTTATCTCGTATTGACGTAGCCGATAATAGAATAAGCCGTATAATATGCGTGGATGGATCTACTATTATTATTACTATGGATGGATCTGTTGCGTCCATTATATCAAATGATTCGTCTGGCACTGATACTATTAAACATGTATCTTATAAAGATATTTTATTCTTATATAATAATAAGCATGGATGTGATTGGAGAAGAAAAATATAAATGTGTATTTAATTGCAATATTGAAGTCGAAGAATCTATTAATATATATGAGTTTTCAACATTTAATCTGGATACCGGAGATGCTAATGTACGTAAATGTAATCGGCTCCATCCTCATGTAATGTATACACCATACAGATATTACCACAGTTCTAAAAAACTGGTTCCTATGACCCCAGATTATTTTACAATTAAAAAACAGGGCAATGAAGAACGTGAGGAGGAAAAGATATTGGATAATGATAAAAACGATGAAAGGTTTCCTTTGGTGATTAGCGAACCAAGACCTAAATCAAAGCGTGTTGGTTTTGAAAATATCGTGTTATATAATCAGGAAAAAGATCTTAATGTATATGAGCGGGAAGGTATTATAGTTATTGACAAATTGAACACTAATACGTTGCCGAATAATGTGATTTGTTTCAATACATCGCCAGATGATAATCGATATTCTGGAGACTATCAATTTAGGGTATCTGATATATCGGCAATTTTGATTGATAAATTGCCTGATGATAAGTACGATTTATTATTTCATCAGGATGCTGGTGAACCTATATCACTTCTAATCCAAGCATGTGATAAATTATATATCACAGTATTGGTTAACTATGTAATTATAGATGTGGTACCATACACAGATGATGATGGTAATGAATTATCATCTTCATATAAGTCTATTTCATGTTATCTATCATAAAATAAAGAGTAGGGTTAACGCCCTACTCTTTTTCTTTTTTGTCAAAATTACACATATTATTAAAGGAGGGTATGCTATGGCAACGAATACAGATACACGAAGATCAAAAACTGTAACAGCTGCGAAAGACATAGAGTATTTTGTTAATCTTAAAGAAGAAGATATTACAACTACTTTCATTATGGATACTTTCGGAACGTTTGATACAGGACAAAAATTTAGACCATACGATATTATTACAATTCCTGCAAATTCCTATGGTCCGAGTGGTAAACGGAATAAAAATGCTTTTACTACTACGGTAGGAATCTGGGTATTTAATAAGTATTTTATAGAACCTCATCTTTTTGATTTGTTTCATTATGTAAACGAAACTATATCAAAGAAAACATTTGGAAAACTAAATGCACAATTATCTAGAGCAGTATTGGAAGATAATGTTCCATTATCTGCCTTACAAGATTTTATGCAAAAAACTCAGAAATGTATGCCATATATCAGTGTACTTGCACCTAACTATACTGACAAAATGCTTACATGCTCTAAGGTGTTCGAGAAAAAGAAACAAGAACTTTTAGTAAAATATAAAGATGGAATCGAAAAAGGTGATGAAGTAGTGCTTGCTAAAGTAGAAAAAGAGCTACTTGATTATGCAATAGACTACATGGGAGACGATCCGTCTATGGATATGTTTATATCTGGAGCTAGAGGAACTTTACATAACAACTTCAAGAACATGTTTGTTATTAAAGGTACAGTTAAAGATCCAGATCCAAATGCTAAACAGAAATACAAAATGATTACATCAAACTATATTGATGGTATCAAGCCTGAAGAGTATGCTTTATTGGCTAATTCTCTTGCTGCAGGTCCATATGCTCGTGCTAAACGTACGGAGAATGGTGGATATTTGGAGAAATTATTCTTAAGAGCATTTCAGCATATTACTCTTGATCCACCTGGTTCTGATTGCGGAACTAAGAGATTCATTAAGGTTCATTTAACAAAAAGCAATATATCTCAGTGGATGTATTCTTATATTATTGATGGATCTAAACTTGTTGAACTTACCTCGGACAATCAATCTAAATATTTAGATAAAACTGTTAAAATGAGATTCAGTGCATTATGTGAGTCCAAGACTGGGATATGTAATAAATGTATGGGAAATTTATACTACAAGTTGGATTATAAGCAGAACATAGGAGCTTCCCTAACACAAATCCCTTCTACGCAGAAGAATATTGCTATGAAAGCTTTCCACGATTCTACTCAATCCTTATACACTATGAACTTAGAGGAGGTATTTAAGTAGAAATGGGTAGGAAAAAGAAACAAAGAGATGACGGTGTTTATCTTGAATATCCAGGGATAGATGAAAAGAAATATATTATCTATCCAGATGGTACTGTTATTATTACTGAAACTGGGGAGATCAAGAAGCAATGGAAAAGTGGCAATGGGTATTCGTATATAGATATTTATTCTAATAGCGAGAATAAATGCTATTGTGTATCTATTCATAGATTGCTTGCACTGCATTTTCTTCCGAAGACAGAAGAAGATATCAAGCATGAAAGAAAACTTGTCCACTTCAAAGATTTTGATAAAGATAATATAACTTTAGATAATCTTGAATGGATTAATCTGAGCGAGCTTATGATCAAAACAGAGATTCGATATAATGATTTTGACAGTATCAAAGACTACGCGAGACATATCTGTATCCTTTTATCTAAAGGATACAAGAGAGATGAGATTTGCAGAGTACTTGAAGTACCATCGAAGAAATACGCTCCATTTATTGGAAAGATTCAGAAGAGACAGATATACAAAGATATCTCAAAGAAGTACAAATTCTAAACAATTGTTTTCCTATAGGCCGTATCTGGGCCTATAGGGAATTACTTTCTTAAAAACTTATTTATAATGGTATATTATAATTTTGTACCAAGTTTATACAATGTTGAAAGGAGATTTAAAATGGAGAAAGAAAACACAAAAGACGAGGATACGATAGTATCTACAGATATTATCGGAGACGGAAAAGGTACATCCGTTAACGTTTATGAATTCATCCGAGGCCTTGATGTATCCGAGACTGATAAGAATATCGTAGTAGGATGCATATCTACACTGATGTATTACTACGCAGCATCTAAAGCAAAAATCACACTTGCTGCTGCATGTGGTCTCGAACTTACGGATGAAAAATTTGTTACTACTTGGAATAAGGTTAAAGGGCTAATACTAGATGAGCCGAATGAGATATATCATTCATTATTAGTAGACTTTGATCTTGAATCTGGTAAAAGTAGTGAGGAGGAAGAAGATTGCAAACAGCAGAATTAGCACCATTTGACACTAAACCAATGAAGGATAATGAAACATTGGATCTTAATGTTTCTTATCCATATGATCCAGATTTTGATTATAGCACTAGATTAGTACGATTGAATCTGGATAAAGAACGTGAGGAAGACATTAAGAATGATAGAGGATTCATCGTAGATCCAACTCAGGGAGTAAAGAAAGATGTAAAGAATGAATACTCTATCTTCTCAAGTAAGTTTGGACAAACAATCAAAGATATTAATCCATTTGGAAACAGATATCGTTGTGAGTGCGGATATTTACAAAACAAAGTAAACAACGGAGTCACTTGTCCGGTATGTAAAACTAAAGTAAAGTATGTTGATGACAACTATGAATACTTTGGTTGGTTAGTAATCAAAGATTATTATATTATTTCTCCGGCATTTTATAATGCTGTGAGATTCTTTATCGGTAAAGAGTTCGATGCTATCATTAAATTTGAAAAAGAGATTGATGATGATGGTCATTGCACTGACTCTAAGAACCAGGCAACTCAACCATATTATGGAATTGGTCTTATTGAATTTAGAGAGAAATTCGATGAGATTATGAAGTATTATCTCAGTAAGAATAAGAAGCAGGAAAGATATGATGATATCATGGGTAATCGAGATAAAGTATTTACCCAATCCATTCCAGTATTCACTGTTCTTCTGAGACCATTTGACATTGATAAGTTTAACTTCTCTCATGAGACTACCAATAAATATTATACTATGATTAATAAATTGGTATCCTCATTTAACAATCAAGTTCAACTTGAGATGTCAAGATTAAAACCTCACGAAAAATATATCCCAAGACCATCTACTCAAGAATTGCTGTGGAAGCTTCAATTGAAAGTAGATGAACTCTATCAAGAGATTTTGAATATTATCAAGGGAAAGAAAGGAAATATCAGAACACTCTTCGGTGGAAGATATAACTTTACTTCACGAAATGTAATCACTGCAGATCCAGTATTGAGAATTGATCAAGTCAGATTACCATATTCAGCTTTGTTGGAATTATTGCAACCAAGTATTATCAATATTCTTACAAAAGCGCATGGATTATCTTATGCAGATGCATATAAGAAATGGTATGAAGCTTCTATCAAGAAAGATGGTATTATCATTAATATCATCAACTCGATTATATATAATTCCACAACAGAACACAGAGGACTTCCTATCATCATCAACCGAAATCCTACATTAGGTATGGGAAGTATTCTTCAAATGTTTTGTATTGGAATAAGTGATCCGACTGATAAATTCGAATATGTAATGCAATTACCATTGCAGATATTACCTTTAATGAACGCAGACTCAACATCGGGGTCACTCTTGTAGGAATACAGGGGTTAAAATCTTCATTAATTGCTGGGAGTTACTAATGCCTTTAGAGCTACAACGTGATCCGTAAGGATGAGCGTGAATGCGGTCGAAAGACAGAAAGAATCTAAAGGATGGTATATGGTGAAATAAAAGCCCATTTATCTAAATGGGTCCTAAGTACTACAACAATGTATAATCAGCAGCCGAGGGTCTATTTTAGTAAAGTAGATTCAGGTTCAACGACTATCGAGATATTAGAGTAGATCCATAATCACCGGATTATGGTAAGGGCAAAGCGTTAATAAGTCCCTTTTAAATCCAAACTTGAAGACATCTCAATGCTTATATATAATAAGTAATAGATGATGATATAGTCTATTAGAATTTCATTCTAAGTCGATAAGCAAAACTGTCGCACACTACGGTAACGTACTGTGAAAAATCTTTTTAATTGCTGGGAGTTACTAATGCTCAACAAGCTACAACGTGATCTGAAAATGATGGGCGTGAATGCGGTCGAAAGACAGAAAGAATTGTTGAGATGGGATATGGGGAGACCCTAAGTCTTTGTAATGTATAATCAGCAGCCAAGACCAAGTAAAAGGGGTAAGGTTCAACGACTATCAAGTTATTAATTAGAGCCTCAATTGACTATAAAGAGGTAGGGCAAAGTCTGCATAGGTCCCTTTAATTCGAAATGGAAGACAACCTCGAATGAGAGGTTGAAGATATAGTCTGAACGCAAAACCAAGATATCTAACTAGTCAATAGATATTTGCGATTTGGGTGATGTTTTAAATGTCATGTATATTATTAATCGAGATTTCTTCAGGAGAGCTTTTGAGATCTTCAATCCGAGAAATGCATTTTATATTAGTAGAAATGATGGGTTATTTAACAATGCTGTTAACCATCAGAAAGATACTCTTATCAATGCTAATACCTTTGTAGGATTAGGTAGACAGATTTATAATGTGCAAGATAAAGAGAATATTAAAAGAATACAGTCCAAGTGGCTGTAGAAAGAATAAAGAACGGAGTAGGGATAATTCCCTACTCCGATTGTTTTTTTTTGTGGATCCTGGAGGTAGCACGTCTCCAGGATCCCACCCACCTATTCGTTAGACTGACTCACGCAATCAAGCGATTGTCTACTTTATTTATACCTAATCAGGTTAGGTGATCCTGACTCGTATACTATATAGTTATAGGATTTGTAAAAGTCAATATTTTAATTGTATATTATAATAGTGATATAGTAATAAAGTATTATTATATCACCATTTAT
>ERZ779737.118-NODE-118-length-82672-cov-5.524928_pt1 | contig 82672 bp, 68 predicted proteins | sample MGYA00511889_ERZ779737 | MGnify/ENA primary metagenome ERZ779737 (study PRJEB29588, sample SAMEA2163575) | human gut metagenome | biome: human gut; feature: human-associated habitat; material: faeces | place: Denmark | collected 2008/2010 ...
GTATGAGAGATAGTTGGACAAAGGAAAATATGACCTTGGGACAATGCTCCATTACTGCATTTCTGGCTCAGGACATATTTGGCGGCAAGGTGTATGGTATCCTGCGAGCCGGCGGAAATTATCATTGTTATAACGTCATAGGAGATTGTCGGTTTGACCTTACCAGCGAACAGTTTAGGGATGGAGTTCTGGACTATGAGGATAATCCGGAGCAGTTTAGAGAGATTCATTTTGAAAAAGAAGAAAAAAGACTCCGATATGAATATTTAAAAACAGAATTAAAGAAATACTGCGAGCAAAATAACAAAGTTGCTTACAATGGAACGGGCAGATATGTCAAAGCTCTTTGTTCCGAAGAAAGGAAATGCAATTAGCATCTAAAAGGTCAACCGCATCTGGTGCCAGACAGCATTGCCGTGAACCGATTTATCGGTTATCCCCTCATCGATAAATCCAAACTTGGCATAGTAAGAAATCAGCGTTTCTTTACACGTCAAAACGAGTCCTTTTCGTTCCTGCTTTCTGGCATCTTCAATCATACATTTCATCCGTTAAATCTGCTTCATTTGTAACAAATCCGTCAATAAAAGCAATCAGTTTGTCATCATCGAACATAAGCCGGAAATGATTTCTGTAATACTTAATCCGTTCCGCAAACTCTTCCTTTGTTGCCGCTTCCGTAGTCGGAAAACATTCGGCTTCTACCGCTGTAATTTCATCAAGATTATAAATCGTTGCAATTCGTATATCCATATACAAGTCACCTCCGCCGATACACCTATATTTGTTCCTTCTATTGAGAATTTTTTGTGCCAACTTTTGTGGGGGTGCAATGACTTGGTAAGGACCTGACAAAGATGTGAATTGACTTTGTATATATAGATGTTTATAATGGCTGCAACTCTGCAAATGAAGTGGATGGGTGAATATCTTTACCTAAGAAAGCTTTTCCACCGTTTCCACGAATTTCAACACATCCTCCGGTGCATTCAGACTGTATAATAAGCCATAAGGGATGCTATAGTCCCAGTTGACCGGAATGGAAATAAGACCCGGATGAACATCCTGCCAGCATTCAATAGTCAGTAACACATGATTGGTTTCCGCACAACGATTAAATACGGATAAATCATAGAATTGCGGAGTATCCTCAATTCGTATCTGAGGATGATTCCGCTCTAAGTCATTGCGGATAAAATCGTTGACACCCGAATCCCCGCGGCGTACCATCATCAGTGTTTCGCCATATAAATCCGTTAACTCAAGGCAGCTTTTGGATGCTAAAGGATGCTCTCTGGATACGGCAACCATTTTCCTATACCTGCCCAGAGGGAGAAACCGGCAAAGTGACAGCCATGCTTTTGAATCACATACCCCAATCAGAAAATCAAATTTCTCACCCAGCTTTTCTATTTCAGATAAAATCCCCTCATGATTATCTTCAAACGGAACAAGATGTAATTTATAGTCCGGAAAATCCTTATTTACACGATACCATAAATCCATAAACGGCTTTGCCGGATTCAGCAAAGAAGTACCCACACAGAAGGTAGTATCATAGCTGTGAGAAGTCGCATAGGCTTCTGCAATGGATTTTCGGGAATATTCCATCATAAATTTTGCATTGCGATAGATAACCTCCCCGGCGGCAGTCATATGCACACCCGAAGGGGTTCGCTCAATCAACGTCAGGTTCAAATGCTTTTCCAGTGTATTCATCTGCTTCATAACAGCCGTAGGAGATATATAAAGCTGTTCGGCGGCTTTTGTAAAGCTTCCACAGTCTACAACCGCAAGAAATGTATCAAGAATTGGATTATACATAAATACCTCCACACACTTTGTATAAACTATAAGTTTATGCCATAATAACATTTCGGAGATTCAGTGTCAAATGCAGGAATGGTATAGTAAAGGAAAACCACAAAGGAGGCAGAACATGGGAAAAACACTCATTGCTTTTTACTCAAGAACAGATGAAAATTACGTAAACGGACAGATTAAAACCTTGACAGTTGGAAATACGGAACTTGTGGCAGGTATGCTTCAAAAGTTGACAGGAGCTGACATGTTCAAAATTGAACAAAAGCAGCCGTATTCTAAAGATTACAACGAATGCATTGAGCAGGCACGAGCCGACCAGAATCAGAATGCACGTCCGGAGCTGGTAAGCTATCCGGAAGTATCGAGGAATACAGCACCATTTATCTTGGATTTCCAAACTATTGGAGTACAATGCCGATGGCAGTATTTACATTTCTGGAGCATTTTGACTTTAGCGGGAAAACCATAAAGCCATTTTGCACCCATGAGGGCAGCGGCATGGGCAACAGTATTCAGGATATTCAGGCATTATGTCCGACGGCAATCGTAGAAAAAGGTCTTGCTATTCGCGGCGGAAACGCAGGTAAGGCACAGGCAGAAGTAGAAAAATGGATGTAGGAGGTATCAAACTATGGCAGTAAAACAAACAGCAGGAAGAGATGCATTGGGCGAATTTGCACCTAAATTCGCAGAATTAAATGATGATGTACTTTTTGGTGAGGTATGGTCAAGAGAAGATAAGCTTTCGTTAAAGATACGCTCGATTATAACCATATCCGCACTTGTCAGCAAAGGAATGGTAGATAATTCCTTTCAGTATCATTTGCTGACCGCAAAGCAAAATGGTGTCACCAAGACAGAAATGGCGGAAATACTGACCCATCTTGCATTCTACGCAGGCTGGCCGAATGCATGGGCAGCATTCTGTATGGCAAAGGAAGTATATAGTGAAGAAGAATAAGCATAAGGACGGTGAATAGAATGAAAACAGTAACCTTAAACAATGGTGTAGAAATGCCGATGGAAGGCTTCGGTGTATTTCAGATTCCAGATGAGCAGGCTTGCGAACAGGCAGTGCTGGAAGCAATTGAGACCGGGTATCATCTGATTGATACGGCAGCAGCATATTTCAATGAGCAAGCTGTCGGTAATGCAATTAAAAAGTGTAATGTTCCAAGAGAAGAGCTGTTTATCACATCCAAGCTCTGGATACAGGATGCCGGATATGAAAATGCAAAGAAAGCCTTTCAGACCACATTAGATAAGCTTGGACTTAAATATCTGGATTTGTATTTAATTCATCAGCCGTTTAGTGATTACTATGGCTCATGGAGGGCAATGGAAGAATTGTACGAGCAGGGAAAAATCCGGGCAATCGGCGTGTGCAATTTTTATCCGGACCGGCTTGCGGATTTATGTGTAAATGCCAACGTAGTTCCGGCAGTAAACCAAGTGGAGCTGCATCCGTTTTTTGCACAGCCGGAGGCACTTGAGGTCATGCGGGAATTTCATGTGCAGGCAGAAGCATGGGGACCTATGGCAGAAGGAAAGCATGGTATCTTTACACATCCGGTTCTGACAAAAATCGGTCAAAAATATGGAAAAACCGCAGCACAGGTAGCCCTCAGATGGAACATCCAGAGAGAGGTTGTAATCATTCCAAAATCCACACATCGGGAACGTATGGAGGAAAATCTTGCCATATGGGATTTTAACCTGACAGAAGAAGAAATGGCAGAGATAAATGCGTTGGATATTGGACACAGTGAAATCGTAAACCATAGCCTTGCCGAGACAGCTAAATGGTTAAACGGATGGAAAATACATGATTGATTGGAGACCAGCTATGAAATATTTAACCTGTGAAGAGTTTGAAAAAGCAAATAAATTTGGCAGAGGAAACTCAAATGATGCCTATGCACAATATTTTATTGGACAGTCATTTCTGAATCCACTTACGAATCCAAAGGAAACCAGTGTATTTCTTGCAAACGTAACCTTTGAACCGGGATGCCGGAATAACTGGCATATCCACCATGCAAAGAAAGGCGGCGGTCAGCTATTGATATGTACTGCCGGTGAAGGCTGGTATCAGGAGGAAGGTAAGGCTCCGGTTTCCCTTTCAGAAGGAATGGTAATTACAATTCCTGCAGAGGTAAAGCATTGGCATGGAGCCAAAAAAGACAGTTGGTTTTCGCATATCGCGGTGGAAGTGCCGGGAGAGGAAACAAGTAACGAATGGCTGGAGCCGGTAACAGATAAAGAATATGATGAATTGGAGGTAAAATAAAATGCTTGGAAATTTTGCATACTGCAATCCTACAAAGCTCTATTTTGGAGATGAATCGTTAAATTATTTGAAGGAGGAGCTGCCGAAATACGGAAAGAAGGTTGTTCTTATCTACGGTGGCGGTTCTATAAAGAAGAATGGTATCTATGATGAGGTTGTGAAGCTGCTTACCGATAGTGGTAAGGATGTTGCTGAAATCAGCGGAGTAATGCCGAATCCTACGCTTGCAAAATTATATGAAGGTGTAGAAATCGCAAGAAAGCATCATGCGGATTTGCTTCTGGCAGTCGGCGGAGGCTCTGTCTGTGATTATTCAAAGGCAGTTGCCGTTTCTGTAAATTGTAAGGATGACCCATGGGAAAAATATTATGTCCGCTTTGAGGAGCCGGATTGTGACATTATTCCGGTAGGCTGCGTTCTGACTATGGCGGGAACCGGTTCCGAAATGAATGCCGGTTCTGTTATTACCAACGAAAAGACAAAGCAAAAAATCGGTCATGTATTTGCAAGCGAAGCGGTTATGCCAAGATTTACCGTATTGAATCCAAACTATACGCTGACCTTGCCAAAATATCAGATGGTTTCCGGTATTTATGACATTTTTAACCATATCTGCGAACAGTATTTTTCCGGTGAGGATGATAATACCAGTGATTATATCAGTGAAGGGCTTATGCGGTCGGTCATTCATTCCAGCCGTATTGCAGTCCAAAATCCACAGGACTATGAAGCTAGAAGTAATATCATGTGGACGGCTACATGGGCATTGAACACATTAGTTGCTAAGGGAAAAGCATCCGACTGGATGGTGCATATGCTTGGACAGGCAGTTGGTGGTTATACAAATGCCACACATGGCATGACGCTTTCCGCAGTTTCCCTTGCGTACTATCACTACATTCTGCCATATGGTCTTGCCAAGTTTGTAAGATTTGCAAAAAATGTGTGGGACGTTGACCCAACCGGAAAGACAGATGAGCAGATTGCCGAAGAAGGACTGTCTGCAATGGAAGCATGGATGAAAGAAATCGGTGTGGTAATGCACCTTTCCGAATTTGGCGTAACAGAGGATAACCTTGAGAGCATTGCAGATTTAACTCTTCCGATGAACGGCGGATATAAGGTGTTAGACCGTAATGAAATTATAGAAATATTCAGAAAGAGCCTGTAAGGTCTTTCTTAGACGGATTATTCTTTAGCCTGCCATCTTCATAGAAGCTGGAACCATGGCAGGAGCATTCCCATACAGCTTCTTCCGGGTTAAGGCTTAATTTGCAGCCCATATGCCGACAACGTTTGTCTTTGGTTGCAAATAAGCCTTTCGTAAGACCCGCAACACTTTCCCCCACATCCATAAGAAAATTATTAATGCCTGCCCGAATGAAAAGTCGTTGTGGGCGGAAAACAGGATATTCGGAATGGGTCACACCACAGATTTGATTACTAATCATTTGTGCCGCAACCATAGAGGAAGTCATCCCCCATTTTTTAAATCCGGTTGCTACATACCAATATGGACGAAAAACAGAATAGTTACCGATAAACGGAATCCTATCATGTGGCATACAGTCCTGTGCCGACCAGCGGCATATAATATCGGCATCCGGATAATAGGTTTCTGCCTGCTTTATCAGAAAGGAATAACCGAATGGTTCTCCCTTTTTTTCTTTGCAGAGACATTTCCCGGTTCGATGACCGCCGCCACCAAGCAGCAGTACATCGCCTTCGCTACGAAGGGATAAGCCGTTGGAATCAATATTATAATACATTCCGGTTAATTCCGGTTGTTTTGCCAAAGCCAGAACATAGCTTTTCTCCTGATGCTGCCGTATAAAATAAAAGCCCGGTACATTAAGGATAGGATAATGAGTGGCAAAAATAATGTTATCCGCCTGTATAGCAGCATCCGCAGTATAGACCCTATGCTTAGTTACGGATAAAACCTTCGTATGTTCATAAATAGTAAGCTCGTTTGCCAGATGCTTCATAAATTCCAGCGGATGAAATTGTGCCTGCCGTTCAAAGCGAACTGCTGCCGTTACAGAAAATGGCAGCTCTGTGATTTCATTTCCGCTTAGAAAGACCGCATCAATGCCCAAAGAGCGGGCAGCAGCCGCTTCTCGGTAAAGAGGTTCTACACCTGTCTGTTGAAGCGTATATAGATAGGCGGGCTTGCTTTCAAAATGGCAGTCTATGTTTTCATCCTGCACTATTTTTTCAAAATGCCTGATTGCCTGTTCATTGGCAACTGCGTATTCTCTGGCAGCTTCCTTCCCCACAAGACGAATCATTCGGTCATAGAACAGACCATGCTGGCTGGTGATTTTCGCTGTCGTATATCCGGATTGCCCGCTTCCGATTTCATTGGCCTCCAGCACAATAACCTCCTGCCCTCTACGCATGAGCGACCATGCTGTAAGAATGCCTGCCATACCGGCTCCGATTACGACATTTTTTACATGGATGTCCTCCGCAAGACATTTTTTATTCGGGATTTCAACGGTTTTATTCCAGATAGATTCCAAGATGTGGACTTCCTTTCTTTTTTAGGTATAAATACTGTTTCTAGTGTAACCAAAAATCATATAAATAATCTTAAGAAGCGGAATGAGAAATTAAGCTAGTGTTAATGACGGGAAATTGATATAATAAGGACAACCGTTTTAGATATTTAAATTACGAAGAAATCATATAAAAAATAATCTTGAAATCTATATTTAATTAGGGGGAACTGGGATGAAGGTGACAGTCACGAAGGGCGAAATACAAGGGGAATTACAGGAGTTAATACCCGCTCGGTTTTGGTTCAGACAAGTAATGGTAATAAAAAGCGAAGAGGAAGGCACGCTTCTGGGAGCTGCCGTCATGGAAGAAATGAAGGAAGGGTATCAGATGTCATGGCTTTGGGTCAAGAAAGAGTACCGGAGGCAGGGCGTGGGAAGTAAACTTTTAGATGCAGCAATCGTATTGACAAAGCAACAAAATGCAGAGCAACTATTTTTAATCTATGATTCTAACAGTGCAGCTTCCGCTGTGATAAGCTATATGCTTGCAAAACGGCGGTTTGAGCTTCAAGAGGATTCTACAGCGAACATTCATATATCAAGACAGCAGCTATTGGAGGCTCCGCTACATTCCATGCAATTAAGAGAAAAAAAGAAGGGAGTCCGGATGATTCCGCTTCAATATCTTACACCAAAGCAGATGCGTTCCATCATCAGGGGATATGAAAAGCGAAATGCCTATATGATTAGCCGGGCAGATTATTTAAATGCGGACAGGCGGTACAGTATGGTATTGACGATAGGAGAAAAATTAGGCGGTATCGCACTGGTTCGTCCGTCACAGGAAAAAGATACCTATATTCTGGACCTTCTCTTTTTGGATAAGGCAGCAGGCACCGAGGGAATCCGGCTTCTGAAGGAGGTTTTAGAGGCATTGCTTTCACCGGTTGCACATCTTAAATATCTGGAATTTGCCTGTGTAGAGGAAAATACCTTACCACTGGCAAAAAAGCTTCTGGGAAACATTGAGATTACATGGGAACCGTCAACCGAAGGAAGATTATGGATATAAGTAAGGAGAATGAGGATGGATAGCAGCATATACAGTGAAAGAAAAAAAACGGATATTACTACAATAAATGATAAACAGCAGGATGTGCAGCAGCAAATGATGCAGCAACAAACGATGCAGCAGCTCCGGCAGATTCCGCAAGGCGAAAAGGGAATTGTTGGCTCCGAGTATGATATATATAGACGAAAAGAGGAATTGGAACAGCAGGAGGCAAACAGTCCGTTTTTATTCAAGCTACGATACAGGGAACGCCGGGAATTGAAGGAATTGCGGGAACATCATAAGAAGGATATATTAAACGATACTGTAGCTGATATGCAAAATGAGCTGGAGGTTCAGTTAAAGGGTAAGGATGAAACAGATATGACACAGGTAGAACAAGCCTTCCAGACCTGTATGAAGGAAAAGGCAGGAGCGGATGTATTTCAGCCGGACAACCTCTTAGCAAAGGGAGTCGAACAAACGGGAGAAGTGAAAGCCCTTTGTGAAATCTTAAAAAAACTTAGGGAGACTTCTGCTGCCGACTTTACACAAGAGGAAGCCCATACTTTAATACAACAGTATCAGAATCTGAACTTAAAAACAGGAGAAGCAAACACCGCTCATTACCTTAAAATGAAGGATGAACAAAATGAAGCTGTTGGAATGAAGGTAATCGGACAAAATCCGGGAATGGCATATTTGTTGTTGTATCAATGTGCCTCGGTAGCACTTCGTAATTATTTGAATCAAGTAGACAAATCGCAGGTGAATCTACAGGCATTTTCTACTCTATGCGGCATAGCTATGACGGCAACCTATGCTGCTTCTATTGTATGCGTCAATAATCCGGTTGAAACCTACATTGAAGAAACGCGGGAAGAAAAGCTAAAGGAAATTATTAAACATAACCGGTATAAAAAGCCATGGTTTCAAGAGTATTATGAGCCGCTTCTAAAAAATGTAATGGGAAGAGTGCTGGAAATCGGACAGGGCGAGGATTCGGTTAATATTCTGGGCAATGAAGTAATTAAGCGTATGGAGCGTCTGGTACATAGACTGGATAAGGAGCTTGGAGCAATAGAAGCATACGTTTCAGAGCATGAGGAGCTGACACTTGGAATGCCTCGGTTGAAAGAGAAGATTTGTGCAAAGCTGGGACAGAAGCTTGATATGAACAGCTTAAGTAATAAGGTGCTGCAGGAATTAGAAGGAAAAGAAGCAGAATCGGATATTACCGAGGAGGTATTTGAGCAGCTTATACAGGATGTGGATGTTCGTCCGTATCAGGCAAGAAAGACAATGTTGGAAGAACGGATTCCGGAGCTAAAGCAGCCGGATATGAAAATCTTTTGGGAAGACAATACAATTCAGTCATGGATTCTGTATGCAAAGGAAGAAGATTTTACGGCATATGTAAAAGAGGTTGAGCTTCAGGTACAGGAAAATGAGAAAAATCTGCGGAAAATGCTGGAACGCAATCTGATGAAAACCAGTCGGGAAATAGCATTTTCTGATTTTAAGAAGCAGTTAGGGGTGTATTGGTATACAAGCTCTTCGGCAGTAATTGCATATGAAGCACGTCAAATGCTGGCACATCTGGGTATTTTTTCCGTAGAAGCAAATGCCAGAAATAAGGCAATGAAGGACGCAATGAAGAACAGCGGATTTCCGGAAGGATTCGCAGAACAGGCACAGACACTTCTGATGAAGCAAAACGTAGATATGAAGGATGCTAAAAAATTGACCGATGCCTTGAACCGGTATAAGCAATACGCAGAAAAGAATGCGGCTTTATTCGGTGAAAAGCTTGGAACGACGAGATTTTCCGAAACCGGCTGGAAAGCGTTATCTGCACTGGAAAATGAATATTTATGTATAGAAAGTGAAGAATTTGAGAAGCTTCTGAATGAGAAAATAGAAGAAGTAAAGGAGGTCGGGGATACCGAAAAAATCAGTTGGAATGAATATTTTTATTCTGAAAAAAAGACAGAGGTATCTTCAGAATATTTACCGTATAAAAAACGGTTAGAGGGAGCTGACCTCTGTGAGTGGAGTGGATTCGGAACTATCTATTCATCACACAAAGAGCTTGTGATGCGGGAGATTGCAAAGCTGCTGAAAGGTAAGAAACTGGCAGAGCATCTGAAATATATGGAGGGGATAGATAATTTTGATATGCTGGAGCACTTAACTGCAGCCCAGTATCAGAATTTGTGTGTATATCTGCGTGCAAATCTGGGAAAAACCGCAGAAAAGTGGGCAGAGATTTCCGGAGTGGCAGAAATGAAGCTTCGGAGTATACTTATGGAAAAGATGATTTTGGGTGAAGTAACAGAGCAAAACTTCGATATAGTTCTGCAGGAAGAATGGAAAAATGAGCAGGAGCAGAAACAGGTAAGTGAAAGAAGGCTCCTTTATTTGCTTGGTAGCGAGGAAGAGGATACAACACCACTACATTGTAATATTTTAAAGGTTGAAGATAAAGCCCAGCGGAAGGTTCAAAACAGATTAGACCATTTCCGGCGTGCAAGAGGTGCATGGGAATTATTAAATGCACAGAATTTGTATTCAATTGTGTACATTAAAAGGCTTTGCAGAGAATTGATTTATTATTATGCCCAAAATACGAATTTACACAGAAAGAGTCTTAGAGACTGGATGTGGGATACACTGATTGCAGGTGAAACGTTTAATGACAAAAACAATTTACAAAATAGCACGTTGGTAGAAATTCTACAAGAAAACGGAGCATTCAATCCGTATGAACTAACAAATTTTATAAAGGCGTCCCAGACCATGAGAAAGGCACTTGGGGAAATGCAGAAAACAGATACCGCAGAGAATAAGGAAGGGCGGCGTTATTATTTTCTGGAGTTTCTGATGTGTGGAATGGAAAAAGAGCTGTTTGGACCTGGTAAAAAATATGAAGCTGTATTAAACGGTGGGGATGAAGCTGCGTATGAGAATACCATAGCGAAATTAGCTATATGTACACTTCGACGAAGCGACCGGTTGGAACAGAAGCTGAATGAACTTCTTGCGGAAAGACCGAAAAGGGAAAAAGTATGTATAATGAACCGGTTATCAAGTGTGCTTGGCAGACTGGAACCAACAGAACAGGATCCGCTGGACGATAAGGTTGTGGTGACCAAAGAAATGAAGGAACAAAACCTAAAAAATTACGGAGTGGAATCTTTTGATGATTTGTTGAAAAAATTAGAAAGCTATATTTCCGATGAAAAAGGCATTTTTGAAAATGATGAGATAAAGAAAACGGCTGAAGTTGGAAAAATCAGGAAGGAAGAATTAGAAAACTATGATAATCAGGCATTTAGAGGTCTGGTTCCGTTTTTGATGAAGGAGCAGGATGTCTGGAAGCATATGATGTTTGATGAGAACGAAGAGTTTCAGGCATATATGGGGGAATTATGTCAGGAGCTGGAACCGTTGATTAAAGTGATAAATCGCGGGCAGTATAGGTATGACATCAGTACGGTTACGTTGTTCCTTCGGGAGAATCAGGCTGAAATCCGGAAAAAGCATGATTCCTTGTATTGGCAGGAAAGCATGAATACATTTACACAGATGCTCTTAGATATGAAGACCGATGGGAAAACACTGGAAGAACGGTTAAAAAAGGCAGATGCAAAATACGGGGATGAATTGACCATGCGAATCCTGTCAGCCGTATTAAAAGGTAATCAATATGCAAATGAGATTTTGAAAGGTGACAGAACCTTGGAAATGGTTTTGTCGGATGGCAAGAAGCGATATGATGTAAATAGAGATTATATGGATAAAAGAATTGCACAGATGCGGCAGAATATGGATGCAAGGGAGGCGGATAAGATATTCCTTCCGTTTATTCAGTATATGATAGAACGCTGTATCACAAACAGTGCTGCAGATTTTCGGACACAATATGATAGATGGTACGCGGATTACCGGAGACAGATGGAGGAGCATCCGGTTGTAGAGACAGAGCGTGTTGTGTTGGATGAGATACAAAAGACAAGAATTGCGGCGGCTAATCAGCGGACGGTGGGAATCGAGCTTGAGCAGCCGGTGAGGGAACAGCTTCAGAAGCTGCGGACACAGGCACATAGGCAATGTTCTCCGATTCTTGCGGTTGGCGATAGAAAGAATGCAGTCACAGAGATTGATATTGATAAGACTGAAAGGGCAATCGATAAGAAATGGAGTGATATACCGAAGCCGGTTCGGAATATATTGGTGGAAAAATATCTTTCACAGGAAAATCCGAAGCTTGAAAGTCTGGACAAAGAAGTTAGCTGGCTTACAACAAGGTATCAGCAGCTAATGGAAGCAAAGCCGTTCAAAGACGGAGAAAACCAGATGCAGTTGGAACGCTATTTTATGTATCTGTATCTTCACGATTATAAGGAAGAAGCTGTACCACAGGGAGATGCCTTGAAGCTTTATAAAGAATTGCAGGAGCGGCAGGAGATAGTTAAGCGTGTTGCAGACATGGAACAGATGGAGCAGTATGCATTTATAAAACAGGAAATTGCAGACGTGAAGAATTGCTTAACCATAGGACTTTATACCATGTCGGGTACGGCATTTCAGGAACTTGCCGAGAATCGGATGCAATATTTTGCATCCGTATATCAGGCAAATCGTGTGATTTCTGAAGAGATAGCAAACCGGAAATCGCAGCTTAGCGGAAATAAGGAGCAGATACGGGCAGGCTTCCTTGAATATTTCCGGACAGATATATTAGCGGGAATTACAAAAGGGAATCTTCAGAAATTTCAACAAAAGGTGCAGAAATGTATGGAGAATGACAAGCTGTGTGATGCAGTACAGGATTTTGATACCGTACTGGGAGCTGTATCCTCGGATGATTTATCGGCAGAGGAGCGACAAGGGGCAGCCGTAACCAGAAAAGACCTTGAAAAATTAATTGCGAGCAGCAATCAGGAATTTTTGAAAGAGTACAATCAGTTAGATGATAAGCAGCGGCAATTGTTTGCACTGACGCTGATGATTCCGGGACAGTTTCTGGCAAGTGAACAGCTTGCCGGGGCTAAGTTGGTTCTTAAGGATATGGGAGAGGATGCCAATGCCGTACAGAACCTGAAGGAGCAGATACAGCATTATATCCGGAATGAGGCGTTTAAACCGGAGATTCAATACGGAATGGTAGTGGAAAGGCTGAGTCGGGGAAGCGGTATTGTTAATAAAAATATTTTTGAAAATGCAATGACATTTACGAAATTATGTATAACGCAATATCGGAATAACCGACCAAAGAATTGGAACCGCTTAAATGGCGGAGCCGGTTTCCTTAACGAGGAATTGATGCTGATACAGGATGAGAAGCAGAATCGACGCAAGGAACTTGTAAAGCAGGAGGTTGACAGTCCGCAGGAATGGTTAGAGGTACTGCGAAAGCTGGCAGCAGAAGACGGACAGGAGGATATGAAGCAGGTACTGGAAAAGCTGGATGCAGACAGATGCAAACGCTTAGTGGTACTTCTTCAAAAACGGACAATACTGGATGAACCGATGAAACCGGAGAAGTTCAACAATTTCCATGATTATGTGGATTGGAAGGGACGTGCAGAACTCCTTGAGCAGTTGAAAGGAGAAGACCGACAGAAACTACTGAAAGAAGGCGGCAGTCATGCATCTTGCACGCAGGCATTCTTATCACTATGCAGCTTCCAATTAAGAGATGATGTGGATATGACCGGACGATTTTTGCAAAAGGATGATTTTGTAAAAGCGGCAATGGAGCGTAAGACATTAATTGACTGGCAGCTTTTCCGGAATGCATTGAAGACAGAAGAGGAGCTTGTAAGATACCAGACCAGAATTGCTGCTATACGGAAAGCAACGGAACCGGAACTGATTGCTAAAACCGAAAATAAAAAGGCAATTGACGCATATAAGCAATATGAGCAGAAGCCTTCTCTGACACAAGAAGAATTTGACGAATTCCTTCAGAAGCAGGCAGAAGAGGATATGAAGAATCAAGAGCAGGTAGCGGCTCTTATGGCAGGCTATTATGCATTAGACGAAAATCAAAAGAGCCTGTTCTTACGGGCATTGGAACACAGGGATGTGCTGGATGTTTCCAAAGAAGATTTTGTTGCCTCCTATTTCGGACGTGCAGAACGTGATTATGTGAATCCGCAGGAAAGAGACAGACTGGCAAATGAATATCTGAGGAATGCATCCTCCCATAAGAATCGGATGAAATTAGACAATGCAGAAAAGAAGGCGGTAATGTCTTTGCTATCCCACCAGATAGATGATTCCATGATGTTTGAAAAAGAAGACTTCCGTCTGGATGAAAGTCATTTATCGAATTACTTCCGGAGGGGAAGAAAGACTGCAGTTGACTGGAAACTGTTTGCAAGGGCGTTGCAGTTTGTAAATCGAACCAGTACAGAAGCACAGATTTTAGCAGAAGATTATGAGCTTTATGTATCACGCGGAGATTTGAAGGAAGGCGGTGTATTTCAGTTTGAGAGTGAATATTTAAGAAAGAATCTGCATACTGCGGGTAATCGTGCAACGCACTTCTTTGGAAGAATGGCAGTGGATATTGCATCCCAAAATCTGCGGTCATATGGCATTTTGCAGGATATAATCACAAGTATTTCTAACGAAGCAGCGGAGAAGGCATACAAATACGGCTTTACAGAGGAAGAGGAAGCACAGGAGAAACCTTCCGTAATGAGTGTTTTGATGAGTGCAAACGAAACCGTAAATGAAAAGGCAGAGACCGTCGGAGAAAAGCTGGAGGATGAAGAAACCAAAGAATATATAGAAAAATTCATAGATAAAAACAAGGTTGAAGGCATACAGGGTGTAGTGGAAAAAGCCGGAACTGTTACAGGCTTGGTGAACACTGCCGGTGAAGTGATAAAATCAGTTGCAGATTTTGCAAAGGTTATGAAGAATCTAAAGGAGCTTAACGAATCCGATGAAAAAGCCAAAGAGGCAGCAGAGGAGGACGCTAAGGAGAAAGAAATAGCGGCAGCCTCACAGTCAAGCTCACAGGAAGCATTAAGTGCTTCCGGAGAAATGCGGAACCGGCGGGCAATGGAATCTGCAAAATACCAGACCTATCAAAATCAGTATCGGCAGGCAATCACGGATGTTAAGGATGTTGCGAAAAATCTGGCAGAACAGTTTGGCGGAGAGAGTGTAGAGGTCTATACCGAGCTTGCGGATAAGGCAGTTGAGTGTGCGTTCTTTATCCATCAGTATTTTACAGACCGTAAGGTGGTGGAAAATTATTTGGAATTAGGAAATGCAGAAAATCCAAAGCTTATCAAATTGCGAACCGCATACGAAGCGTCCGGATTGCAAAAAAAGCAGCCGGAAGGACTTAATAAATACAGCAACCGGGAATTACTTCAGACTGCCCTTGGATTTGAATCCTTTGACGAGCTTTCACAGTCGGTGGGATTTGAAATTATCCGTTCCCTTCTGTATTCTGCCGGACCATACAATACAATCCGTAAAAACCGGATTCAGTCAATTATGATACTATCGGTGCTTGGTTTTCAGGATATGGTCGGAAGACAGGATTCAGAGGCAGCACTGGCTATATATCGAAAGCTTGGAGGAGCCAAGTATAAATAGTGGTAATGAAAAGGCTGGTATTTTATCTGCTAAATTCGACCTGTTATCGTGCCTTGCTTGAAGCGGGAAAGAAAACTACGCATAATAATTACAGGCATAAATGCTACATGAAACACTACGTTCATACAGGTTTAGAATTTGGAAAGGAGCTTACAAATGAATAGGAATTACACAAACACGAAGTACAAGAAAAGAAGAATATTGATAGGTACTGCCTTGATGCTGACAATGGTGTTTGCAGGTTGCGGACAAAGCACAGGCAGTTCCGTCTCTACAGATGGAAGTACCACAGAGGCAACAGGCAGCACCGAAGAAACGGTAGACTTAAGTGGGATGGACCCGTATGCAGTAGCTGAGATTCAGTCAGAACTGGATAAGATTAATACGTACATCGAGAGTACGAATCAGGCAGAGGATGCCGCAGTCATTCGGCAGAGTGTGGAACTGATGGGACTTGCAGCAGGTAATTCCTTAGCGGAAGAACAGGTTGCCCTTGTTGTAAAGGATTGGAAGCAGGGAAAGAGTGATGCACAGTTAGAAGGGTTTCGGGCAAAGTATGCACTGGTTTATGATGCATATATGACTCTGACAACCGAAAAAGCAGAGGAACAACTGAAAAAGATAGATTTAAGCATTGTCGATTATTCTTATTGCGGGGAAGGCAGATTGGATATAGTCGAATGGATAAAGACCTATATGGAACAATAAGCGGAATGCACGGAAATCAGCAATGGGGATGCGAAACAAAACGGAATAGTAGACGAAACGGAATATAGTACAAAACGGAAGAGAGGGATGAAAATGAAATCATATTGTGTAGGAACGAGTTATTTTTCATTTACAGATGAAACTAGGGATGAGGTACTGGGAAATGCATCCGGAAAAAGAAAGATTGCGGTACGGATGTATTATCCGGTTGATGCGGATGCGGTAAACGGACATAAGAATGCAAAAATCTTCAGCGAAAGAAAGGCAGAAGCACTGGGAAAGGCATATCATGTAAATAAATTTTTGCAGAAGGTGAAAAATGAGGCAGACTATTATGAAAATATACCGATTTCAGATAAGGAGAAATTCCCGCTGATTTTATATAATCATGGCTATAATGCCTATATAGAATGTAACACCTTTTTGTGCTGTGAACTGGCATCCCATGGTTATATAGTGGCATCTATCGGTCATGCAAATGAAGCAATTGCAACCGAGTATGTGGATGGAAGTATTGATTATTACGATAAGTCATTGAATAAAAGGCTAATAACACCGTACTTTAAGGCATTGCGTGTGCAAATGAAGCTTCTAAAAAAGAAGGTAAGTGAGAAGGATGCATGGAAGGAATTTGATGAGTTCCAGCATACATATTCATCATTTATGATAGGAAGAATAGAAGAGTGGGCGAAAGACAGTAAGGCGGCTCTTAAGGAAATAAAGGAGCAATATGCGGAAGCAATTGATATGTCCTGTGGCATTGGGGCAACCGGACATTCATTTGGCGGAGCGGCAGCATATTATTTGTGCCAATATGAGAAGGATATAACCTGCGGAATTAATATTGACGGAGCTTTATACGGTGAATATGCCGGTATGATTATGCAAAAGCCGTTTATGCAGATTTGTTGTGCAGAGAATTATAATGTAGAAACAAAACCATTGTTGGATACGGAAGCACCGATTTATGTTGCAAAGTTTCAGGATATGAAGCATATCGGATTTACGGATGCAAAGTTTTTTGTTCCCATTAAGAGTCTGGTTGGAACCATGGAGCCGCAGGTAATGCAAAGCAATCTCAATCAACTTCATATAGAGTTCTTTGACCGTTACCTGAGGCGAAGCAAAGACGCAGAAATCAAGACCGACTCTGAACAGATAGAATTATCGGTTGAGAATCACGGCTGGGATTTTCCCCAATAATGTTCAATAGCCGCTTGATTCAGACCTTCGCCGATTACAATCAGAATTGCCTGTCCGTTTGGAATGCTGTTGATTTGGATTTTTTGCCGGGTGGCATTAATGGAAATCCAGTGACCGTCCGGAAGCTGTTGAAAGCCTTTAATACGAAAGACCTTGCCGCAGGCAGGGTCTTTTAGGATTTCCGGACAGGAGTGCCGCAGGAATTCTTCTGTAAAGTTCATATTCATAAAATATACACTCTCATAGGTTTCCTGATTATCAAACCAGAGCTTGGTATAATCAGCCGTATGGTAGCCGGAGGACATAATTGCCTGATAATCCTCAGCCTGTAAGCAAGCCCAGTCCTTTTGAATAATGGTCTGGTTCGGGAGATTATCGCAATGAAGAAGCTCATAGGATTCTTTGACATAACGAAGGGTAGAAGCCAGAGTATTCGGAGCAACCTCCTGTGTATGACTAAAGAGGAGTGTGCCTGCCTGTATTGCCTGTGATGCCAGCAGATAACGGGAGGCTTTTGACAGAGTCTGTTCTAAAGCAGCATCAATGACGGTAATGACACTTCCGATTTCATACCAGTGTTCCAACGGTTCTTCATGAAGGGCATCAAAAAATTCATCCATGTCAAAAATGCCGGAAGGTTCTACTAAGATACGGTCATACCCGCACATTCCCATAGCAATCAATTTGGTTTTGAATCTTCGCCGATGGCAGTCGGCATCACAGCCGCCTGCAACCATTTCCAGCGTACAGTTGTCACCAAGAATATCCTGCAACAGCATGGCATCTACATTCACCGCACCAAAGTCATTTTCGAGAATCCCAATCTTCTTGCCTTGTGAAAGCAGGTAGCCCGCATATTTTTTGATAAAGGTTGTTTTTCCGGAACCAAGGAAACCGGTAATTAAATCTATTTGAATCATAGGGAACACCTCTTTTTATTTACGATATGCATATTTTAGCATAGCATTTTACAAAAGAAAAGATAGTATACATGATACGTCATTTTGTGTTGCACAGACGATAATGGGTTAAATTTTGGAAGAAAACAGCCGATAAATTAATAGAAGTATCTTTATTCATAAAGACCGAAAAGGACTTTGGTCTTCTTTTACATTCAAGGAGGAATATATATGAGTAAAAAATCTATAGATATGGAGTGTGATGCAGAATGAAGATTAAGGATGCACAACAGACATATCGTACACAAATTCAAGCCTATCGGACACAGAAAGCAGCAATAGCCAAGAAACAGGAAGCATTAAAGAAAAAGATGGAGTCTGCCGTTGGCGGTTCAGAACTATTTGGGGATGAAGCGGCTGTGCTTCAGCTGACCTATGATGCACTGGACAAGAAGCAAAATGAATACTCCGATTATTTAGAAAAGCTGAATGAACAAAAATATGCAATCGAAGAAATGGAAAATTCAAAGCGGCAGGCAGAAGCTGTAAAAGAAGCAGGAGCAGACATGGCTAAGATTATGGAAGTAGCCAGACGAATCATGAAGGGAGCAAGGGTTCCCGCAAGTGACGAGCGAAAGCTTATGGAATTTGATGATAAATTGTATCAGATGGCAAAAAATGTAGGAGCCATGGTAAAGCTGCGAAAGCGGAAAAAGTACGATTCTCTCTGGGATGATGAAGAGAAAAAGGAACAGACTGACCCATCGGAGATTGCCGATAATACAGAGACAGCCGGAATCGGTCCGGAGATTATCCGGGTGGAAGATACGATTGCAGAGGTGGCAGGCTCAGAGGGATTGGATTTGGCTTGATTTCCAGCGAAAATCTATTTATACTGGTAACTTAGGTATGTGAGCGTTATACATATGAAAAGAAAGACTATAAAATACAAAGGGTGGAGAGAACATTGAAATTGAAAAGACAACAAATTGGAATGATACTGTTCATTCTGGTTATTATTGCACTTATGGTAATTACAACCCAGACACCGGGAACAATAGCAGATGCCGACAATTATCAGTGTGGAACATATGCAACATGGCTATCCCTGTTACCGCCGGTAATTGCAATTGGACTGGCATTAATTACAAAAGAGGTATACACATCCCTTCTGGCAGGAATTATAACCGGAGGCTTATTGTATTCAAACTTTAATCTGGAGCTGATGATAAATACCATTTTCTTTCAAGAGGAAGGCGGAATGATATACAAGCTTGCCGATGCATGGAATGTGGGTATTCTGGTCTTTTTGGTAATGCTTGGAATCCTTGTATCCCTGTTAAATAAGGCAGGCGGTTCCGCAGCATTCGGAAAATGGGCATCTAAGCACATCAAGACAAGAATCGGGGCACAGATTTCAGTTATGGTACTGGGTGTGCTGATTTTTGTAGATGACTATTTTAATTGTCTGACCGTAGGTAGTGTTTTGCGTCCGGTTACGGATAGACATAAGGTATCAAGAGCAAAGCTTTCTTATATCATTGATGCAACCGCAGCACCGGTCTGCATCATTGCACCGATTAGTTCATGGGCAGCCGCTGTTACATCTTCCGTTCCGGAGGATGCAGGTATCAACGGATTTGCTGTATTCATCCAGACAATTCCATATAATCTGTATGCAATTCTTACTTTGGTAATGATACTTGCTATCATCTTACTTCGGGTAGATTACGGACCGATGCGGAAGCATGAAATGAATGCGATTGCAGGAGATTTGTTTACCACACCGGGAAGACCGTATGAAGAGAACGAAGAAGAAGTAATGAAGGAACAGGCTCATGTGTTGGATTTGATTCTTCCGGTAGCGGTTTTAATTATAAGCTGTATTGTTGCGATGGTATATACCGGGGGTTTCTTTGACGGAGTGTCTTTTGTAGATGCATTTGCTTCTTCCGATGCATCCGTAGGTCTGGTATTAGGAGGAGCAGTTACACTGGTGTTTACCTTCATTTATTTCCTGATACGAAATGTATTGACATTTCAGGAGTTTGCAGAGTGTATTCCGGAGGGGTTTAAGGCTATGATTGCCCCGATTTTGATTCTTACTATGGCATGGACACTGTCAGGTATGACGAATCTGTTGGGAGCTAAGATATTTGTAGCAGAAATAGTGGCTAATTCGGCAAAGGCATTCCAAGGCTTCCTGCCGGTTATTATCTTTCTGGTTGCTGCACTTTTGGCATTCGCAACCGGAACCTCATGGGGAACCTTCAGTATATTAATTCCGATTGTACTCGGAGTGTTCCCGTCCGGACAAATGATGGTAATATCCATTGCAGCCTGTCTGGCAGGTGCAGTTTGCGGAGACCATTGTTCCCCGATTTCAGATACTACAATTATGGCTTCCGCGGGAGGACATTGTGAGCATGTCAATCACGTATCGACACAGTTGCCGTATGCAATTACAGTAGCGGCTGTCTGTCTGGTTGGTTATCTGATTATCGGTATCCTTCAGGCAATCGGACTGGCGGCTATTTCATGGATTGCGTTACCGATTGGTATTGTAATACTGATTGGGGTATTGCTGGTAATTTGTGTCAGAACGGGAAAGGAAGCAATCGAGTAAAGGAGAAAGAAGAATGGCAGTTTTTGATTTTAACCATACATCAAAGGAGCAGAAAGAGGTTGTCTGCACCTATACAACCTTTAACAGTACGGCAAAAGAAAAAACACCGGAGGAGCCGATTCTGGTATTAGATAATCGTCAATGCCAATGGAAGCATCACAGTACAGGAATATTTACCAATCAGAGTCAGCGGACGGCATTTGAGTTCAAGGAACATGGAGATACGCTTCCGGCAGATATATTACAGGTAGATGCAAGGTTTGTCAGTCTGATTAAATGGCTGGGTGAAAATCATATCAGCATCCGGTTATCCGGACAGAATCGGGAGGACGGGTATGCAGTATACCGAATCCGCGAAACCGCATTTGGCGGTGGAACGAAGCTGTCAGCACAGGATGGATTTTTGCAGTTCATGATTGAACGGCTTCTTGCAAGCAGTGCATCCGAAGAGATTGAAGAGGACGATGATGCGGAGGAAGAAGGAGACGAAATGAAGCTGACCAGCCTTCAGAGCATTTCGGACTTCATGACCTGTGCAGGAAGAACTATGCCGGATAATATAAGATTATGGGCGAGAAGAAATCTGGCAGTCGCACGTTCTCATGAGGTATCCCCGGAGGAACGCAGACATGCACAGCGGGCATTATCCATTATGATGAATGTACAGTGGAAGAGTAATTATTTTGAAGCAATTGACCCGGTAGAAGCAAGACGGATTCTGGATGAAGAGCTGTATGGAATGGAACGGGTAAAGCAGAGAATTATGGAGACCATTATCCAGATTAACCGTACCCATACGCTTCCGGCATACGGATTATTATTGGTAGGTCCTGCCGGAACCGGTAAATCGCAGATTGCTTATGCAGTTGCAAGGATATTGAAGCTTCCATGGACAACCTTAGACATGAGTTCCATTAATGATCCGGAGCAGTTGACAGGAAGTTCAAGAATATATGCCAATGCCAAGCCTGGTATTATTATGGAGGCATTTTCGATTGCCGGAGAATCCAATCTGGTATTTATTATTAACGAGTTAGATAAAGCAGCTTCCGGAAAAGGAAACGGAAACCCGGCAGACGTATTGTTGACGCTGTTGGATAACTTAGGCTTTACAGACAATTATATGGAATGTATGGTGCCGACAGTAGGGGTATATCCGATAGCGACGGCAAATAATAAGGAACAGATTAGTGCTCCGTTAATGTCAAGGTTTGCTGTGATTGATATTCCGGATTATACCTTTGAAGAAAAGAAGCTGATTTTTAGTAACTTTGTATTACCAAAGGTGTTGAAACGAATCGGTCTAATGGAAAGTGAATGTGTGGTAACAGAGGACGGATTAAATGCGGTGGTAGAGCAGTTTGTAAATACAACCGGAATCCGTAATTTAGAGCAGGCAGCCGAACATCTGGCAGCCAATGCACTCTATCAGATAGAGGTAGAGCATGTTAAGCAGGTAGTATTTAATGAGGCAGAGGTACAGAAGCTATTTGCATAAAATACGGTATGGGGAAAGAATAGGGGGATTTGCTTATGAAGAAAAGAAGGTATATGGTTCCGCTTGTACTCGGAATGGCGGTATGTATGCTGACCGGGTGCAGTCTGCATAGAAATGCAGGAGAAGATAATTCAAGTGCAACACAGGCAAATCAGGCATGGGGTTCCGGCAAGGCAGTAGAGGTTGGAACAGAAGCAACCGAAGGAAATCCGGATTCCTATTCCGTTACCTCCGTCATTAACGGTTCTGTATTGCAGGCAGACATCGGAAAGAGTAGTTATGTTGTCAGTGAGGAGCATTATGTATCGGTAAAAGAGAGTAGCTCGGTATTTCTTCCAGATTTAGATGCATGGTCTGGGGGAGCGTTGAAGGCATCCTCGATTACGGAAACAGACGGCATAAAAACCGAGTATTTTTTTACAGATATTAGCTCAGATTTAGAACTGGCGGATGAATATTTAGCGATGCTTTCCGCAGATTATGGTGTAACTTATTCCGAACCGTCACAGATAGGAGATTATTTTACGTCCTATGTGGAGTGGAATCTGGCATTTCCGGAAGGCACAGGTAAACTGGCTAAGTATGACTCTCTATCCAGCCAGTTCGTGTCCTTTGAATATCCGGCTGAAATCGGTCTGATTGATACCGGTACAAGACAAAGTGGTGAAAATGTGACAGTGGAGGATAAGTGTATAGAATCCAATACGGTTCTTGCAAGCTATGAGAGAAACCAAAACGGCTATGATGATTTTACGGTGATGGGCTGGGACAGCAGTGAAAGTATCCGAATCCGGCTGTATCCGGGTGAATATGAGAAGGGTGATGTTTTTACACTGGAGGATTTTAAGTCACAGGCAAATGCAGGCAATTCAGCAACGATGAATTGTTATATTGCTTCTGAACGGATATTTGAAACCGCCTTTGAAATGGCACCGTATGACTCGTATGCGGACCGCTACAGTGAGGTCAAGGTAGAGATTTTGGACAAAACAGATTCTGTTAGCTGCATTTATTACTATTTCCTTATGAATGATATGTTTGGGGATTTGTATGAATATGAGGGAATTATAGCAGCAGAAACCGGTAACGGCTCTGCGGAAGCAGCAACCGGTGATAACAGTAATGGGGATGTTTCGATTCCGGCATATACCGGCAGTGATAAATGCTCAAATTGTCAGGGCAGAGGATATGAAATCGGTAATTGTGTCCGCTGTAACGGAACCGGTTCAATAGATTGTACATATTGTACGGCAGGCTTGGTGGATTGTACGAAATGTGGCGGAAGAGGTACAACCTATGACATGGTATCCAATTCCGAAACAGAATGTTATAATTGTCACTATAGCGGCAAGGTGGATTGCTGGAAATGTAACGGAACGGGCGGTCTTACGTGTACGAATTGTAACGGAAGAGGTCATGCAGAGTGCAGCTTCTGCCATGGTACAGGGAAAAAATGATAAAAAACAATAGAGGTTTTACGACATGAAGAGCAGACACATTAGAAATTCAATGTTACTGGTGTTGACAGCATTAATTTGGGGAACCGCATTTGTAGCCCAGAGGGAAGGTGGAGATGCGGTTGGACCATTTACATTTAACGGTATCCGTTCCTTCATAGGAAGTGCGGTACTGCTTCCGGTAATTTTTGTTTTGGATAAGGTGCATCCTTCAGCGAAAAAACCGAAGACACTGGAGGATAAAAAAAGGCTTTGGCTGGGGGGCACCTGCTGTGGTACGATTCTGTTCCTTGCAAGCTCTGTACAGCAATTGGGGCTGTATATGGGAACTTCGGCAGGAAAGGCGGGCTTTTTGACTGCTTGCTACATTCTTTTGGTTCCGATTCTGAGTCTGTTTTTGAAGAAACGATGCAGCTGGAATATATGGGTAGGAATTGTAATTGCGATTGCAGGTCTTTATCTGCTTTGTATGACGGATGCGTTGCAGATTCAGGCAAGTGACGGCATCGTATTAATCTGTGCTGTGTTATTTGCGGTTCACATTCTGGTGATAGATTATTTTTCGCCATTGGTGGATGGAGTCAGAATGTCAAGCATTCAGTTTCTTGTATGCGGAATCCTAAGCATGATACCTACGTTTTTGGTGGATATGAAACATTCTGCAGCAGGAATTACCGAATGTATGTCAAGGCTTCAGAGCTGGGATGCATGGATACCGATTTTGTATGCGGGAATTTTCTCCTGCGGTGTAGGCTATACGTTGCAGATTGTAGGACAAAATGGACTGAATCCGACGATTGCCTCCATGCTCATGAGTCTGGAATCTGTATTTTCGGTGCTTGCAGGCTGGGTAATTCTGCATGAAACCATGGGATTGCGGCAAATGGGAGGATGTGCGTTAATTTTTGCTGCCATTATTCTGGCACAGGTGCCGGTGAAGAAAACGAAAAAAATACCGAAGGAATTAGAACAGTGTTCGGTAAAGGGATAAAGGTCTAAGAAAACGGAGGATAAGGCAAATGAACTATGATGTAATTATTATTGGGGCAGGTCCGGGTGGAATCTTTTCTGCGTATGAGCTGGTACAGCAGAATCCGGAATTGAAGATTGGTGTTTTTGAGGCAGGACATTCCCTTGAAAAACGGCATTGTCCGATAGATGGGGAACGGATTAAGAGCTGTGTCAACTGTAAGAGCTGCTCCATTATGAGTGGTTTTGGCGGTGCCGGTGCGTTTTCAGACGGAAAGTATAATATCACGAATGATTTCGGCGGAACTTTATATGAATATATCGGAAAAAGACAGGCAATTGAGCTTATGCAGTATGTTGACGAAATTAACATGAAGCATGGCGGAGAAGGAACCAAGTTATATTCGACGGCGGGAACCGGCTTTAAGAAGATTTGTATGCAGAATAAGCTGAACCTGTTAGATGCATCGGTAAGACATCTGGGAACCGACATTAATTTCGTTGTATTAGAAAATCTGTATGCGGAATTAAAGGATAAAGTTGATTTTTATTTTGATACACCGGTTAAGACAGTAGAGCGGCTGGATGACGGATACCGGATTCATTGTGAGGATGCGGTTTATGATGCAGAACAATGCATTATTTCCGTAGGACGAAGCGGAAGCAAGTGGATGGAACAAATCTGTAATGACCTTGCGATTAACACGAAATCCAATCGTGTAGATATTGGTGTGCGTGTAGAGCTTCCGGCGGTTATCTTCTCGCACCTGACAGATGAACTGTATGAAAGCAAGATAGTATACCGTACGCAGAAGTTTGAGGACCCGGTAAGAACCTTCTGTATGAATCCGAAGGGAATTGTAGTAACAGAGAATACAAACGGAATTGTAACCGTAAACGGACACAGCTATGAAGGTGCGGATAAGCAGACAGAGAATACGAATTTTGCCCTGCTGGTATCAAAGCATTTTTCCGAACCGTTTAAGGACAGTAACGGCTATGGTGAAAGCATTGCAAGACTATCTAATATGCTGGGCGGCGGTGTCATCGTTCAGCGGTTTGGTGATTTGGTACGAGGCAGAAGAAGTAATGCGAAGCGAATTGCAGAGGGTATGGTAGAGCCGACATTATCGGCAACACCGGGAGATTTAAGTCTGGTGCTTCCAAAGCGTATCTTAGACGGTATTATGGAAATGATATATGCCCTTGATAAGATTGCACCGGGTACAGCCAATGATGATACCCTGCTTTATGGTGTAGAGGTAAAATTCTACAACATGGAGGTGGAGCTGGATGAACATTTAGAGAGTTGCCATAAAGGCTTATATATTATAGGAGATGGCAGCGGAGTCACCCATTCTTTGTCACATGCTTCTGCCAGCGGTGTTTATGTGGCAAGACAAATTACAAAAAAAACCAGTTGACAACGAAAACCGACAGTGCTATTGTAGCAGGTAACAAAGAGCAAATGCAACGAACAGAATACGGTCATTGGAAGGAAGTACAACAGAGAGCCGTCGGTTGGTGTGAGACGGTGTATGATTCAAATGATTATCCTCTGCGAGCAGTACACTGAATTTCGAAGGAATCATGATTCTTATCGGACAGTAAGTGTCACCGGTTTTCTACCGTTACAAAGAACCTTATTTCTATTGTATTCTATAAGAGGAATGCCCATGAGATGAGAGTGAGTGGTCGCAGGAGCGGCAAGTAAAGTGGTAACGCGGAAGCTATCAGCCTTCGTCTTTAGAGATAAAGACGAAGGCTTTTTTGACTCTTTGTAAATATTTAGAAGGGAGCCGCCGTTAGGTGGGGAGAAACATGAACAGCTTAGTAATTGTTTTGATTGGTATCGTCGCATTAGGTGTGGGTTATCTGACATACGGACGATGGCTTGCGAAAAAGTGGGGGATTGATGCAAATGCAAAGACCCCGGCTTACACACATGAAGATGGAGAGGACTATGTACCTTCCTCCAAATTTACTGTATTTTCACATCAGTTTTCATCGATAGCAGGTGCAGGGCCTGTTACCGGACCGATTCTGGCATCCGTATTCGGATGGGTTCCGGTTTTGCTATGGCTGATTCTGGGTGGACTGTTTTTTGGAGCCGTTCAGGATTTTGGAGCCTTATATGCCTCCGTTAAGAACGAAGGAAAATCAATGGGTATGATTATTGAAAAATACATTGGCAGAGGCGGAAGAAAGTTGTTTATGCTGTTTTGCTGGTTATTTACATTACTGGTTATTGCGGCATTTACGGATATGGTAGCAGGAACCTTTGTAGCAAAGGGAGTAGAAGGAATGACGGCAGAAACCAGTTATGCAAATGCCGCTGCCGCATCCATTTCCATGCTGTTTATAGTGGTTGCCATTATATTCGGTCTGATTCAGAAGCATGTAAAGAACATGAATGAGATTGTACGTGCCATCATTGCAATTGTATTGTTAGTGGTAATGTTTGCCATCGGTATGCATATGCCAATCGTTGCGACCAAGAACGCATGGATTTACATTATAATGGCATACTTATTTATGGCATCCGTTATGCCGATGTGGTTACTGATGCAGCCAAGAGATTATATGACAACCTTTATGTTGCTGGGTATGATTGTCGGGGCAGTGGTCGGTGTTGTTGTAGCACATCCGGATATGCAGTTAAATGCCTATAACGGTTTTAATGTAAACGGAAGCTATCTGTTTCCAACTCTGTTTGTTACAATTGCCTGCGGTGCGGTTTCCGGTTTCCATAGCTTAGTATCGTCCGGAACCTCCTCTAAGACCATTAGTAACGAAAAGCATATGCAGATGGTTGGATATGGTGCCATGGTAGTAGAATCTCTGTTGGGTATTTTATCATTGGTAGTAGTCGGAGCGGTAGCGGTAAACGGAACAAAGCCGGAGGGAACACCATTTGCAATCTTTTCCAGCGGTGTTGCCGGTTTCTTGGAAAAACTTGGACTTCCGGTACAGCTTGCCACTGTATTTATGACAATGTGTGTATCTGCACTTGCATTGACCTCCTTGGATTCTGTAGCAAGAATCGGAAGAATGTCATTTCAGGAATTATTTTACGGAGATACTACCGATACCTCCAAGATGCCTGCATGGCAGAAGGTATTAACCAATAAGTACTTTGCAACGGTTGTTACCTTATTCTGTGGTTATCTGTTGACCTTAGGCGGATATAACAACGTATGGCCGTTGTTCGGTTCTGCCAATCAGTTGTTAGCAGCATTGGTATTGATTGCACTTTCCGTATTCCTTAAGACAACCGGACGGACGGGCTGGACACTGTATATTCCAATGTTTATCATGCTTGCGGTTACATTTACGGCATTGGTGCAGAAGACAATCGCACTGGTTACGAATATCGTAAATGGACAGGCAACCTTATTGGTAGACGGCTTGCAGCTTATAGTAGCAATCCTGCTGATGGTATTAGGTGTTCTTGTGGCATTTAGCTGTCTTAAGAAGCTGTTTGGCAAAAAGCAGCAGGCAGAAGCGTAACCGATAAAATATAAATAATAAGAGGGGTGTATGAGAGAGGTAACCTCCAAAAGTTAGACTTTTTAAGCGTAGCAGTTTTAATGACTGCTACGCTATTATTATGCAGGCAACAAGACAAGGACTGTGCTTACACCAAATTCGGATAACTACCACAATAACCTGAGAAAAGGATGGAAAATATCCGGCGTGAATCCGGTATGAACCCCGAAATAGTGGTTGCTATTAGAGGAAACTAACGATATAATAATAAGATATGTAATGAATACATATATTCGGATAAAGGTTTGATGTTGTCTGGAAAGACAGCATAGCGGGAAAGGAAGAAACAGGCGGTCAGACGAATCTGACAGGACTGTAAGAGTAAGAGGTTATGGGAGAAAAATTGTTTTGCGACAATGAACAAATGAAAGCATTTTTTGATACTCTGTATTGTAACGTAGCGAATATGGAGGTATGTGAAGCTCATGCGATAAAGGCAATTGCGGTAATTGCAGACCAGATACGGTTGGGCAGGGCAGAGATTGAATTAAATGCTCCAAAGACAAAGTTTCGCCCGAATGGTGAATATCATCATACAGTTTTGTTTGACAGAAAAGAAGGCATTAATACAAAATCCTATGATATAGTATTTTCTATTCCGGATGGGGGAAAGGTGACCTTTTCCAGTTATCCGTTTGGGGAGGAATTTTATTCCGTGGATGAAAAGGAGTTACATACGCTTTTATTTCGTGAAATATTTCAACAATACAGCAGAATCATGATGCAGAAGCTTCTGTTACATATTATGCAGACAGATTTAGCGACAGGAGTGGCAAGCCCTGAGGCATTGATGCAGTTTGCAACCAAGTTAATTGCACAAAAGCAGATTCAGGAATTTGATGTAGTATTTTTTAATATACATAATTTCAAATATGTTAATAAAGTCTTTTCTTATGAGCAAGGAGATGTCATCTTAAGAAATTATGCAGTTCAGGTGCAGGGACTTCTAAAGGAAGACGAAATGGTAGCAAGACTGGGCGGAGATAATTTTGTCGCAATTGTCCGCAAAGAACACCAGGAAGAAATCGTAAATAAGCTATTAAATGTGCGATTGACGCATGTGACTCCAATTAAGGAGAAGGAATTTATATTCGGTGCAACCATCGGTATCAGCGGGTTGGAAAATGTGGAGGTGCCACGCGAGGTTATGGCAAGAGCAAGTATTGCATATCAGGCAGCAAGACAGCGTGGCACCGGAAGTGTTGTCTTCTTTTCACCGGAGATTCAAAGAAGTCTGATGGAGACACAGTCAATTATATCGAATTTTATTTTGGCTTTGGAAGCAGAAGAATTTGTTGTATATTATCAGCCGAAGGTAGCTATTTCCACCAAGACCATCTGCGGTGCGGAAGCACTGGTTCGCTGGATGCGGAACGGACAATTGATTCCACCGATGAAATTTCTGCCACAGTTAGAACGGGAAGGAAGTATATGCAGATTAGATTATTATGTACTGGAGCAGACATGTAAGTTCTTAAAGACACGTATGGAGCGGGGAAAGCCTATGGTCTGCATATCTGTTAATTTTTCTCGCCGGCATCTGGAAGAAGATAATATGGTGGAACGCGTAATAGAGATTATTGACCGGTACGGCATTGACCATAAATACATTGAAATTGAATTGACTGAGAGTGAAGATTTTCAAAATTATGAAATTATGTCTCAGGTGGTAAACGGACTGCGGGATAGCGGAATCGGAACCTCCATTGACGATTTTGGTACAGGTTTTTCGTCACTGAATATGATTAAGCAGGTAGATTTGAATGTCATTAAAATTGATAAGTCATTTATTCCGCTGGAGCAGGAATATCCGGGTAAGAAAAAGGATATGATTATGTTCTGCAATATAGTAGGACTGGTAAAACAGCTTGGAAAGAAAACCATTGCCGAGGGTGTTGAGACAGAGGAGCAATTAGAATATCTAAAAGAAGTGGGCTGCGATATTGTGCAGGGATATGTATTTGATAAGCCGCTTTCCAAGGAGAAATTTGAAGAACGGCTTGAAAACGGCTATGAAGCTGCGGTGAAATAAAACGGTATATGGACAGACAGTTTTATGATATGCTGGATGTGTTACAAGATGTGATGATGGAAACGGAGAGCGTATTTGGATGCATACAATCATGCTTACAATGGAATATATCGGTATTGCGATGCTGGTATTGGAGATTATCTATGTTATGCGTCAGAAAAGCTCTTATATGCAGACATTGATGCTGGTTCTGCTGTTTTCTCTGCTGGCTAATTTTGTAGGATATTTATTTGAATTAAAGGCGGACAATATGCAGACTGCATTAATGGGTGTCAAGTTTGCATATCTGGGAAAGCCGTATATTATTCTGAGTATTTTTCTGTTTGTCATGGAGTTCTGTAAGGTGCATATTCCAAGCCTGTTGAAAAATGCATTGGTCGGATTTCAATTAATCATAACAATGCTGGTGCTGACTTGTGAATCCCATACCTTATATTATCGTTCCATTTCCTATACTGTAAACGGAACACATCCGCATCTGGTACTGGAGCATGGAATATTTTATTATCTTCATGAGGCAGCAGTCTTTGGATATTTTATTACAATTATTATAGTTGCCATACGGAGAATAAAGCACACAAGAGATGCCTTGATAAAAGAGCAGATTAAATTATTTCTTGCTATGAGTATTGTGTGCCTGCTGGCATATGGCATATTTCTGGCAGGCTGGGCAGACGGATATGATGCTACCCTGCCGGCATATTTTATCTGCGTGCAGATATTAATTATGCTGATGTTGCGGTATGAATTGTTCAATACACTTTCGCTGGCGAAGGAGGATGCAACGGATAGAATGTCCGAGGCAGTAATCGTGTTTGATAACGATGATGACATTATTTATCTCAATCGAAATGCGGAGCTGTTAAAGCAATATATAGAAAAGAATTACAAAGAAGAAGTATTTCAGGTGTTAAAACAGTTGGATAAGGAAAAGAAGCATTTGCTGGTACATGGGTCGATTTTTGTCGGTGACCGCAGTGATTATCAGGAAAATATTCATGTTCCGCTAAACAGTGTCTACCATATATCCAGCCGTAAAATTGTGAAAAACAATCGCTCGTATGGAATTACATATGTAATCAGTGACGAAACGGACAGTTATTATTATACAGAGCGTCTGGAAGCCGATGTAAGAGAAAAGACGCATGAAATTGTCCGGATGCAGCGTTCCATTATCGGAAGCTTTGCAACTATGATAGAAGCAAGAGACGGAATTACAGGCTTACATATTAAAAATACCGGTAATTTTGTGCGGACACTGGTGGATGCCATGCGGGAGGATGTGCGGTATAAGGATACAATTACCAAGGAATATGCGGATATGGTGGCAGAAGCTGCTTATTTGCATGATATAGGAAAAATATCGATACCCGATGAGGTACTGCAGAAGCCGGGTAAACTGACAAATGAAGAATTTGATATTATGAAAACACATCCAGCAGAGGAAGCAAGAATTATCAAAGAAACATTAGGAAAAATGGAGAATGATGAATATGTGAAGATTGCATATGATATGGCATATTATCATCATGAGAGATATGCAGGTGGAGGTTATCCATGCAATCTAAAGGGAAATGATATTCCGCTCTCTGCACGAATTATGGCTATTTGCGATGTGTATGATGCACTTCGTTCAAAGAGACACTACAAGGACGGATTCTCCGTAGAAAAGGCAACCGAGATTATAAGAGAGAGTAAAGGAACGCATTTTGACCCGGATATAACAGAGGTATTTTTGAATCATATTGATGAAATAGAAGCTGTATTTATACAGAATTTTACGCCTTCCGATTCGTGAATTCATAAAAGCCTATGGAATATGAATGAAAAATGATGTATGATGATAAAAAATGGCAGAATGTGTTAGAAGGGGTATAGAATCAACCTATCTGGCAGTTTATAGCATGAGGAGGACGGGAACAGTGAATTTTCTAGAGGAAAGAATTATAAAGGATGGACTCGTAAAGGAAGGAAATGTACTCAAGGTTGACAGTTTTCTGAACCATCAGATGGATATTCAGTTATTTGACCAGATTGGTGAAGAATTTAAACGCAGATTCGAGGATGTCAATATTAATAAAATCGTGACGATTGAAGCTTCGGGAATCGGTATTGCGTGTATGGTGGCAAGACATTTTCAGGTGCCGGTTATCTTTGCCAAGAAATCAAAGAGCATTAATATAGAGGGCGAGGTCTATGTAGCCGAGGTAGAATCGTTTACCCATAAATGTAAAAATCAGGTAATTATATCAAAGAAATTCTTAAGTCCGGAGGACCATGTATTAATCATTGATGATTTTCTGGCAAATGGCTGTGCATTACAGGGCTTGATTTCGATTGTAACCTCTGCCGGAGCTTCTGTAGAGGGAATCGGAATTGTAATAGAGAAGGGATTTCAGCAGGGCGGACAGATTATAAGAAATCTGGGCTATCATTTGGAGTCATTAGCAATTGTTGATAGCATGGATGCTGCAACCGGAAAGATTCAATTCAGGGAAGTATAAAATAAAAATATAGAATAGAATTATAGAATAAAGTTATAGTGTATAGCTTATTATGTAAGGGTAGTTATGATTGGAGTCATAGCTACCCTTGTTTTTTATATAGTTGCTTTCGTATAAATTGCTTTCATATAAAAGTTAAGACTAATTTAGAATGTTACCGTCAATAGAAAGAGTGACAACCTGCCATGGAAGGAATTTACCGCTATTTTGCAGGGCTGCTTTCGTTGCAGCCTCAATACCACCACAGCAAGGTACTTCCATACGGAGAACCGTAACGCTCTGAATATTATTGTTTTGTATAATTTCAGTCAATTTCTGGGAATACTCTACAGAATCCAATTTCGGACAACCAATCAAGGTTACATGACCTTTCATAAACCGTTCATGAAAGCCCGCATAGGCATAAGCGGTACAATCAGCAGCAATCAAAAGCTTTGCACCGTTAAAATACGGAGCATGAACAGGAACTAACTGAATCTGAACCGGCCACTGTGCCAGGCGGCTGACCGCTTCGCTGGCAGGGGTATCCGAATAAGAATGAAAAGCTGGTTGGGACTCTGAAGGGGATGAATGCAATTGCCGCATCTGACTGCCCGGACAGCCTTGGAAGCCGGAAGCATTTGCAGCCTGTTTACTTTTTTGTACGGCAGCTTCATCATAAGCCGGAGCTTCTCGCTCCTCAAAGGATATGGCACCGGTCGGACAGGCAGGAAGACAGTCACCAAGACCGTCGCAATAATCTTCTCGTAACAGCTTTGCTTTTCCGTTTACCATGCCGATAGCACCTTCATGGCAGGCAGTAGCACAGGCCCCGCAGCCATTACATAAATCCTCATTAATTTTTATAATTTTTCGTATCATAAGAAATTCTCCTTTTCATGAAGTGACAATGTAAATCATTGTGTTCTGAAAAGAAAATAACATATCCAAAGGCAGAAATCGGTTGTTATAACAACAAAGAGGAAATTAACAAGGAAGCAAACAACAAGGAGCAAAATATGAAGGATTCTTTTTTGATTTTTTTAAAACAAACATCGTTATTTTGTGGATTGGAGGAAACAGAGATTAAAGAACTGCTGCCTTGGTTTGAGGCATTCAAGAAAAGCTATCGCAAGACAGAGGTGGTCTACGTCATGGGGGAACAGGTAGAAGCCATGGGGCTGATACTTCGGGGCAGCGTTAACATTGTAGTAAATTATTACTGGGGAGGAAGTAATATTTTTTCACATATCAGTGCCGGACAAATCTTTGCAGAAACCTATGCAATCATTCCAAACTGCGAATTGATGGTAGAGGTGGTGGCAGCAGAGGATACGGAAATATTATTTTTAAATGTCAACAGGTTTTTGCAGAAGGAAATAGAAAATAACCCCACCTATACACATATGATTCAGAAAATGCTTCAATTATCGGCTCAGAAAAATCTAAAACTTTCTACCCGTATGCTTCACATTGCATCCAAATCCATCCGGGAGCGTATTTTGTCTTATTTATCACAGCAAGCATTGGAACAGGGGCATATGCCGGTTACAATACCGTTTTCCAGACAACAATTGGCAGATTATCTGGGGGTGGACCGGAGTGCATTGTCAAATGAATTATCTAAAATGCAAAAGGACGGAATTCTAAGAGTTGATAGAAATACATTTTTGGTTATTGAAAGAAGCAGGAATGATTGAAAAGTAGTCGTGAAAATGTTATAATCGTTGTAATTATAGAGACTCGACAGAAAAGAATGGAGATAAAAATGGATTGGATTTTTTGGTTTTTTCTAATATGTATTATTGTTGGCATACTTTGGGGGCTGATAGAAGCAAAAGTAAAAGGAGTAATTGGTGAAGCAAAAGTAGCGATGATATTGTCTTCTTTACCAAATACAGAATATAGGGTGTTAAATGATGTAATGCTGCCTACTGATAAAGGAAGTACACAGATAGACCATGTTGTTGTTTCTATATATGGAATATTTGTAATTGAAACTAAAAATTATAGTGGCTGGATTACCGGGAAGACTTCTTCTGAACAATGGACAAAGAATATGTATGGGAAGAAGTATTTTTTTTATAATCCACTAAGACAAAATTACGGACATATTAAAACATTAGAAAAAGTATTGGATTTTCCTGAAGAATATTTTATTTCAATAGTTGCATTTTCGAGGAAGGCAAAATTAAAGATACATACTTATGAGCATGTTATTTATTATCATCAATTGAAGAAAACAATGCAGTCATATCAAAAAATAGTAATACCAGAGAATGAAATAGACAGTATTGCAAACAAATTAGTACATATAAATGAGCAATCAAAAGAATTGCGAGGTGGTCACAAAAAGCGAGTACACGAGATACAGTTAAAAAGAAAAAAAGAAAAGTCTGATATATGCCCCAGATGTAGTGGAAAGTTAATTAAAAGAAGGGGAAGGTACGGAAAATTTTGGGGATGTAGTAATTATCCTAAATGTAAATATACAAAGAAGTAAAATTCAAAGATAAAAATAGCTGAGGAGAATATGAAATGATAGATTTTACAAAATTAGGAATTAACCAATTGGAACAAACAATTAATCCGAGAGATATTTTTATGGGGCTTACCCAAAAACAGGAACAATATCAATATCCTAGGGATGTTCAAGGAGAGGTTTGGAAACAATGGTTTGAAAAGAGGAATGAAAACAATATTATAATTAAAATGAATACAGGAAGCGGAAAAACAATAGTGGCATTAATGATTTTACAAAGCTGTATAAATGAAGGATATGGACCGGCTGTTTATGTGGTTCCTGATAATTACTTAGTAGAGCAGGTTGTAATGCAAGCAGATAAATTGGGTGTGCAAGTAGTAACGGATGAAGATAGTTTGGCTTATAAAAGAAAAAAGGCAATTTTGGTAATTAATATACAAAAATTAGTAAATGGTAAAAGTGTATTTGGGTTTAGAGAAAATGGAAATGTTTTAATTAAAAGTATCATTATCGATGATATGCACGCATGTATTAGCAATATTAGAGAACAATTTTCTGTGACTATACCTGAAGACAGTGAACTGTATATAGAAATAGTAAACTTGTTTTCTGATAGTTTGAAGGGACAAGCAGAAGGAGTATTTCAGTCAATTATTGATAAACGAAGCGGAAACGATGTTATGTTAGTACCATTTTGGAAATGGCAAGAATGTAGTGATAGAATATATGGAATGTTGACTGAAAATAGAGAAGAGAATTATATAAAGTTCAAATATAATTTGATTAGGGATTATCTTAAAGTTTCTCATTGCTATGTTGGAAAAACAGGAATAAGAATTATTCCCAATTGTGTACCTATTAATTTAATATCAAGTTTTGATAACGCAGAAAGGAAAATTTATATGAGTGCTACTTTAGCAGATGATAGTCCTTTTGTTACAGTGATGGACATAGGTTATAACGAAAAAGTTTCTGTGATTACACCAGAAAAAGCGAATGATATAGGGGAACGAATGATTATTGTGCCTAAAAGTATAAATCCAAATATTCCGGATGATGAGGTTATAAGAGATGCCATTGCAGAAAAGGCAAAAAGTTATAATGTTGTGGTGATTGTTCCTTCACAAAGAAGTGCAGAAGGTTGGAAGCATAGAGGAGGAAAGATAGTATTAGCAGAAAATATATCAACAGAGGTAGAGAGCATTAAATCTGGAAAAAACGGTTTATATGTTTTTGTAAATAAATATGATGGAATTGATTTACCTAATGAAGCATGTAGAATATTAGTAATAGATGGTCTTCCGAATATTAGTGATATGAATGATAGATATGAACAGGATGTAGTACAAAGGAGTGAAAGAATTAGAAAGGAACAGATTCAACGGATAGAGCAAGGTATGGGTAGAGGGGTTCGTTCAAATACAGATTATTGTTTAGTGTTTTTATTAGGAAATCAATTAACAGATATACTGTATGGTGATGATGGATATAAATATTTTAGTAATGCAACACAAAAACAATTTCAGTTGTCGGAAGATATATGTAGGCAGATAGAAGGAGAGTCTATAGAATCTATAATTGAAGTGGGGGATTATATTTTAAATCGAGATAAGCAGTGGGTAAAATTGAGTAAAAGTGTTATTTCGGATGTTAATTATGATAATGAATTCAAAGTAGACGAGGTAGCCATTATATGTAGAAAAGCGTTTGATTTTGCAATACATGAGGATTATGATTCAGCAATAGAAGAATTAAATAAGTTGATTAATAATACAAGTGAAAAACGGTTAAAAGGTTATTATAAGCAGCTTTTAGCAGAATATGAAAACTTTATTGATAAGGCAGAAGCACAACAAATTTTAGGCTCGGCAAAAAAAGACAATTTAAAAGTTTTATCACCAATCAAGGGAATACAGTATTCTAAACGACAACCTGAAGTTGTGAACCAGGCAAGAAATATTGTTGAGTATATAAAGGAAAAAGAAATAGAACCTAACAAGTTTGTGCTTAGTGTAGATGCAATATTAGATAATTTGGTTTTTCGAGAAAATACGTCAAAACGTTTTGAAACAGCAATTAGAGATATTTTTATTTATATAGGTTTTAGAGCAGAACAGACAGAAAGAGAGTATGGGAAAGGTCCGGATGATTTAGTTATACTTGGAAATAAAAATTATTTAATTATCGAATGTAAAAATGAAACAACAACAGAAACAATATGCAAACAGGATTGCAATCAATTAAATGGTTCATATAATTGGTTTACATCTACATACAAGGAGAATGATGTAGTGGGATATCCAATTATGATACATAATAGTAATATATTTGAATATGCGTGTTCACCAAATGAGAAAATAAGAATTATCACACCAACATCATTAGAAAAGTTTAAAAAGAATATTAAAGAATTTGTGTGTGCATTAACCAAAGGGGATAATTTTCAAAGCATTGACAAAATAGATGGTTTATTAAAAGAGTACAAGTTAGGTGGAAATGATATAATAAAAGAATATACAGAATCATATTCTATTAAAAATCAGAATAAGAAGTTAAGTAGAGAAATAAAGAATAGGTGATATACAATTTTAGATGTTTTATATATGAATTTAGAAGGTGATGTTTTGCCTTAAGTAGTATTACTAATGCTGCAAGTATGAATATCTATAAATGTAGGTTTTAACAGGAGAAATTGTAGCACCACCCCATTGCAGAATAGGCATAGCGTTTTCAGACAAAAAATGGTATACTTGCTAAGAACCAGCGAAAGCAAGAAAGTGAGAAGATATTACAATCATGCAGTTGACAGAAGAACAATGCGTACAGGCAGTCCCAAAAAATCAGCCGGTATATAATACCGAGAAGAAAAGATTTGCAAGATATTTACAACCTATGGAGCAGGTCTTTGCAAGTGGGCGAGAAAGGCATCAGAGCATCACATTGCCGGCATATATTTTAATTATATGGGGAATTATGGCTATAATAGCAGGTGCTAACTCCGGCTTTGGTATTCTTTTGATTGGAATTGTATTTTTGGTAATAGGGCTGTACCTTGTAATCGCATTCGGTAGTAAGGGAAGAAACCGATTTTATGCAGTTACAAACTATCGAATTATGAAAATTACTGATGAAGAGTTGAAAATATATCCATTGGAAAGATTGTCAGCCGTTCATACCTATAGGCGTGACGAAAGAGGAAGCGAGCAAAATGGAGATATAACCTTGACATTACAGAACGGAAGCGTTATTAAGATAGAAGGAATTGACAGGTGTCTACAGTTGGGACTATTGCTTCGGCAATTAGTTTCAATGGAAAGTGCTTGTATATTCACTTGGGAAACAAAAGGAACAAAAGCTTTCCATAAATAAGGAAACAGAGGATAGAAGGAAAATTTTGTTATGTGACATAAGAATATTGCAATATCAATGCGGCAGCAAAGATACTATCTACGCAAACAGGAAAAAATTATGTTGTACGAAATAACGGGGCAAAATTGTCCATGAGCTTCGGTTATGAAATATTTGAATAAGAAAGCACAAAAGCATACCCATACGGTAACGAATTCCACAAATGCTGGAATTTAATGCAGTATGAAAGGATTTCGAGGAAAACAAATGAGCGTAAGTACATCAGAGAATGAATTTTTTGGTAAGGAACAGGTTGGTAAGGTTCTCTTGAAGGTAGCTCCGCCGGTTATGCTGGCACAGCTGATTCAAGCACTTTATAACATAGTAGATAGTTTTTTTGTCGGAAAATATTCCGAAAATGCACTGACTGCATTAACGGTAATTTATCCGATGCAGTTAATCATTATTGCATTGGCGGTCGGAACCGGTGTTGGCGTAAATACTTACATGGCAAGAAAATATGCACAAGGCAAGCCGGAGGAGGCATTAAAGGCAGCCGGAACCGGTATGGTTCTAGAGCTGGTAACATGGGCAGTTCTGGCAATTGTTGCAGTCCTGATTATGAAGCCCTATGTTATGCTGTCCGCATCCTCATCCGAGGCAATCCGGGATGCCGTTACATATGGTAACATTGTCTGTATCGGAAGTATCGGCTCCTTTCTGGAAGGAAACTGGACAAAGGTACATCAGTCACATGGCAACATGAAGCTTCCGATGATAGCACAGATAGTAGGTGCCGTTACGAATATTATTCTCGACCCGATTTTAATCTTTGGTATCGGACCGATACCGGAGCTGGGAGTGGCAGGAGCAGCATATGCAACCGTCTGCGGACAGATAGCAGCCGCTGTTATTACCGGAGTAAAAGGCTTTCATCGTCCGCCAAAGTTCCGGGAAATCCTGCATTACGCAAAGCGAATCTATTTCTATGGCTATTCATCGATTGTGATGCAGGGACTTTATACTGTGTATATCTTTGCCCTGAATGTAATTCTTGCAAGATTTTCGGATGCGGCAGTTACGGTTCTGGGTCTGTACTATAAGCTCCAGAGCTTCTTCTTCATTCCGTTATTTGGGTTACAGACCTGCATTGTTCCGATATTAAGCTTTAATTATACACGCGGCGAATACAAACGGTGCCATCTTGTTATGAAGGATTCCTTTGGAATTTCAATGATATTTATGATACTGGGAATCATAGGATTTGTAGGCTTTCCGGAAATGTTAATACGAATCTTTTCTGACAGTGAGCAGGTACTTACAATCGGCATACATGCATTTCCGATTATCGGAGCCAGCTTCATGCCTGCGGTAGTTTCACTCATGATGCCGGTATTCTTTCAGGCAATCGGAGAGGGCGGCTTGAGCCTGTTTTTGTCGCTGCTTCGGCAGATTGTCTGTCTGGTTCCTATTTTCTGGTTGTTTTCGTTAATAGGGCTGAACTATACATGGATTGCATTTCCGATGACCGAGGTAATAGCAGGCGGAATCGGGTTACTATTATATGCCCGTACAGTGCGAGGCTGGAAGCGGCGAAGCAAGAAGGAAGTTGACGGGAAAAGCAATCTAATTTAATATAAAACATAGAAAAAAGAAGGGGGATATAATTAAAATGAAGAAATTATTAGCCATATTTTGTGTGGTACCGATGCTGTTGTTGACCGGCTGTTCCGATTGGTTGGAGGAAGAGCCATATACCGAAGCACAGGAAGCTTCTGCAAGCACGCAAAAGGAAGGAATCCGAACAGAAGGCTGGGGTTCTAATAAGACGGCACAAGAGGACACCGAGTTACAGACGGAAGCTGAGGACACAACCGAAGATACTTCGCAGCCGGTGGAGGTTACAGGGATTCTATTTGAATCTGTAACACTGGACGGTTCCGGCATTACAGAGTCTGTGCTGGGACAATCGAAGCTTACTATGGTAAATGTATGGGCAACCTACTGTGGACCTTGTTTAAGCGAAATGCCGGATTTGGGAGAGATAGCACAGTCATATGACACCTCTGAGTTTCAGATTATAGGGGTAGTGAGTGATGTGGCACCGAATTCAAGCAATGAAGATATTGATTATGCGGCTGACTTAGTAACACAGACCGGGGCCAATTACACACATATTTTAGCAAATGACAGTATATATTATGCAATGTTGACAGACGTAGATGCTGTTCCGACCACGTTCTTCTTTGACAGTCAAGGCAACTGTCTGGGTTCGGTTGTCGGTTCACAGTATCGGGAAGACTGGGAGAGTATGATTCATGACTATTTGGAACAGGTGCAGTAAGCAAATTACACAGATTCCGAAATGGATATTTGGATTGCTGGTGGGAGTGATATTTCTTGCAATAGGCTTTCATATGGAGCAATTTGCAGCCATTTATCAGAAGGCAGTCAGAATTTGTCTGGAATGCATCGGAATAGGATAGTACCGGGAAGCAATCGGCAGATAGGATAAATGGGAGAGATTTCATGAAGACAAAGTTTACAACCATACGCACCTGTGTGCAGATTATATATACGATTATTACGAATGGATATATGTATGGATACACCCATGGCACGATTTATAAGGGAGCATGGAAATATATATGCGTTCCGGGGCTGAATTGCTATTCCTGTCCCGGAGCGTTTGCATCTTGTCCGTTAGGAGCAGTGCAGGCGGCATTGAATCAGCGGGGCTTTACAGTACCATTTGCGGTTCTTGGAATATTATTTATCTTTGGAAGCATACTGGGACGATTTGTGTGCGGCTGGTTATGTCCGTTTGGGCTGGTTCAGGACCTGCTCTATCGGATTCCCTTTTTCTATAAGAGAAAGCAATTACCGTTTCATAAAGTATTCCGGTGCTTGAAATATGGAGTGCTTGTAGGACTGGTATTTCTGGGGTCTGCATTTCTGTGGGGCGGTTATGTAAAGCTTCCGGCATTTTGCAAATTTCTATGTCCGTCGGGAACGCTCATGGGAGCAATCCCGTTAATGGCAACTAATGACGCATTGCGGACACAGGCAGGCGGGTTATTTTTCTGGAAGCTCGGAATTTTAATATTGATAATCCTTGCCTCTATCCTTATTTTTCGCCCGTTTTGTCAATATCTCTGCCCACTGGGGGCTATTTACGGCTGGTTTAATCGTTGGAGTCTGGTTCAGATACAGTGGGAGCAGGATGCCTGCACCGATTGCCATGCCTGTCAGAAGGCGTGTCCGGTTAATCTGACACCGGATAAAATATCGAAGTCACCGGAATGTATTCGTTGCGGAAGCTGTGTGCAGGCTTGTCCGCAGCAATGTCTGCATTTTGGAAAAAAGAAGAAAGAACGTTGTATGAGGAGAAGAAACGGACTATGAAGATAATTCATTGTGCAGACCTGCATCTGGATTCAAAGTTGACCGCCAATCTGAATCCGGCACAGGCAAAAGAGCGAAAGGCGGAATTGCTGCATACATTTATTCGTATGATAGATTATGCGGTAGAGCAGAATGTGCAGGCAATACTAATTGCAGGAGATTTATTTGACCGGAATCAGATTACACAGACAGCACGTAATACGGTGCTTCAGCAAATCCTAAATCATCCGGAGCTGGACATCTATTATTTACAGGGTAATCATGACGTGGACAGTTTTCTAAGTAATATGGAGGAGTTACCTGAAAATCTGCATATTTTTTCGGATACATGGAAGCAGTATGTAATAGAAAATGGATATGAGAAACGGATAGTTATATCCGGGGTAGAGCTGGATGCCGGAAATCAGGACTCGATTTATCCAACGTTGATGTTAAATGCAGATGACTTTAACATCGTAATGCTTCATGGACAGGAATCAGAGCAGTCCGGTAAAGACAAAACCGAAATCATTTCCTTAAGAGATTTGAGAAACAAAGGAATCGACTATCTGGCATTGGGGCATATTCACAAATACAAGCAGGAGCGGCTGGATAGCCGAGGAATCTACTGTTATCCGGGATGCTTAGAAGGGCGTGGCTTTGATGAGTGCGGAGAGCATGGTTTTGTTCTTCTGGATATAAATGAACAGAACGGAGAATTTACACATACTTTTATTCCGTTTGCCTACCGCAGGCTCTATGAGGTTCCGGTGGATATTACAGGGTGTCAGACCAGTGAAGATATTATGCAGCGGTTGAATACGACCCTCCAACAACAGGATATTGCTTCCCGGAATCTGGTTAAGCTGGTGCTGACAGGCGAGGTGGATGTGACCTGTGAGAAGGATACCGAGCTTTTGCGAAAGCAGCTAGAGGACAAATATTATTATTTGAAGCTATATGATGAATCCGGCTGGAAAGTAGATGTGCAGTCCTATGCAAAGGATGTATCTCTCAAAGGAGAATTTATACGTCTGGTAAGTAATGCGGAAGAATTGAGTGAAGCAGATAAGGCAGCAGTAATTCGCTATGGAATACAGGCATTAGCGGGAGAGGAGATTCAGTAATATGCAGTTGATACGATGCCATATTGAGAACTTTGGTAAGTTAAGTGATTGGAATTATGAATTTCATAAGGGCTGTAATACCATATGTGAAGAAAATGGATGGGGAAAGAGTACGGTTGCTGCCTTTATCCGGATTATGCTGTTTGGCTTTGCCAACGAGGGTAAACGAAAGGAAGCAGAAAATGAGAGAAAGAGATTTCGACCATGGCAGGGCGGAGTCTACGGTGGAAGTCTGACCTATGAGCATGGGGGCAGGCAGTATGTCATTCAGCGGGTATTCGGGGAAAAAGAGAAGGATGATATATGTGAATTGCGGGATGCCAATACGAATCTGAAGGTGGATACAGATGTTTCCCGCTTGGGAGAAGACATTTTCCAGATAGATATGGAAGCCTTTTGCCGGAGTGTTTGTATTACACAGTTAAATGCAGACATTACCAATGTGAAAACGACAGGCAGCATGAATGCCAAGCTGGGAAATCTGGTAGAGGATACCGGAGACGTGAATCAGTTTGACTCTGTAAATCAGACACTAACAGATTGGTTAAACCGGATGTCACCGACCAGAAAAACCGGACAGCTTCGCAAGCAGAAAGATTGGATTGCCGAGCAGAAGCAGGAATTAAAGCAGAAGCAGAATATAGAAGCCGCCATACAGGAACTACAGACCAAGCGGGAGCAGGAGGTTCAGACAAAGGCGGCACTTTCACAAGAATTAAGTATAGCCAATGACAAACAGCGGCAATTAGTAATTCAGGAGAAACAGGAACGCTATCAGGAGCTGGAAAAGACATATCAAAAGCAGCTTGACGAATATCAACAGCAGCGGAGGTGGTTTCCGGGTGACTTGCCGGAGCGGGAGACCTTACGGCATATGCTAAAAGCAGCCGGAACGCAGACAGAGCTGGAAGCTGTCAGGAACAGCTATCAAAGCAGTACAGAGGAAGAAGCAGAGCTTTTACGGTATACCAAGGAATTTTCAAATGGTGTTCCAATGGAGGACGAACAGCATACAATCCGCCGGAAAATAATACAGTGGCAGCAGAACAAGGAAAATGCAGACCAACAGCAATTATCCGGCATAGAGGAAGAACGGTTACAGGCATATCAGAACCGGTTTCAGAAGCAATGTCCGACAAATGAGGACGTTGAGAAACGAATTGACGAATGGAACCTGTACCTACAGAAAAAAGCGGCATATAGTACGAAGGAAGCCTCTGTCCAAATGGCAAGGATGGTACAAAGGCAGGAGGAACAAGCACAGGCAGAACAAAAGGAATCAGACAGCCCAAAAAGAACAGGCATGATTCTGTTGATAATCGGTATCGTCATATTGATAGCAGGAATCGGATTGTTTGGATGGCAGCGGTACTTAGGGATAGGTGCGGTTATTCTGGGAATCGGATTGACAGTAGCCGCTATCTGCATAAGAAAAAGACCGCAGCCGGCTGCTAACGTACAACCACAAGAAAAAAAGGAAGCTGTCACAGATGCATTAGAGCTGGAATTACAGCAGGACCGGGAGCTTATTATGCGAACCGAGCAGGATTTGAACGCTTATTTGCAGCTTTATGGAATCGTATATGATTCCTATACGGTACTAAATGAATTACATCGGTTAAAGGTAGATGTGCAGGAATATCATACCCTACAGGAACGAAAGCAGCAGTATCAGGAAGCAGTTGGAGCAGACGGACAGCAGCTTGAGACAGAAATACAGGGATTTTTAAGTTCCTACTATTCTGCAGAGCAAATAGCATCACAGGAATATCTGGCACTGCTTACACAATTGGAATCGGATGTAAGAAGCTATCTGCGATTGCGGGATAATCAGATACAGTATCAGAATTGTACGCAGAAGATACAGGAGTTGCAAAAGACCTTAGAAGATTATCTGCATGATTTGGGAATAGAACCGAAAGAAAAATTACAGGCACAACTGTTGGAGCTGCAGGAGCATTTACAGAGTTGTATGGAAAAAGAGCATAGCTTAAAGGACGCAGAGCAGAATAAGAAACGATACGAACAGACCTCGGAACTGACAAACGTATTGCAGCAGCCGAAGACTCCGGTACTTGAGACCGCAGATGAATTGCGGGCAATCCAAGGTCAGCTTACGCACCGCATGGAAGAGATTCAGGCGAATATTCATACCTATGATATACAACTGGAGGAATACGGAACAAGGTTAGATACCTTAGGCGAGCAGGAGCTGATGTTAGGCGAGCAGCAGGAAAGCTATGATGCAGCTATGCGAAAATATCATTGCATACAGGCAACACAGAAATATCTGACGCAGGCAAAAGAAGCATTGACAGCAAGGTATATGCAGCCATTGCTAAATGGATTTCAGAAATATTATGAAATATTGACCGGAGCATCTGCGTCTCGTTATCACTTGGATGCAAATGCCAAGCTCACCATAGAAGAACAGGGAATGCAGCGTGACCCGGAATTATTAAGTACCGGATACCGGGATTTATTAGGACTTTGTATGCGGATGGCATTTGTGGATGCCATGTATCCGGAGCATAAGCCGTTTATCCTGCTGGATGACCCATTTGTAAATTACGATACGCAAAATGTTCAGGGGGGACTGGACTTTTTAAAGCAGGTATCAAAAGAATACCAGATAATTTATTTTACCTGCCATGAAAGCCGTATGAATGAAGTATTGGATTAATCATTCGGTATATTATGGAAGCGACCCGATAATTCCTCTGTTTTGACAATATTGATAAATGCGTGTTTATCAATTGCCCGAATCAGAGGAATTAATTCCCGCTTCGCATCCGTATTAATAACAGAATAAATTAAAGTTTTCTCTTTTTCCTCATAGCAGCCGATGCCATGGAATAAGGTGGCATCATGGTTTGTGGTCTCTCGTATTGCCTTGTAGATTTCTTCGGATTTATCTGAAATAATAAACAGAGTTTCTTTTTTATACCGTTTGTATAGCATTTGAATTACCTGCGTACTGCAGAACTGGTAAATAATGGAATACAAAGCAATCTCCCAACCGAATAATGCCCCTGCGATAACAAGCATAATGACATTTCCCAGAAGAATATAGTTCCATGCATCGATTCCCTTTTGTTCAGAAAAGAATATACTGATAAAATCCGTTCCGCCCGTAGTTGTGCCGACATTCAGGCAAAGGCTGATAGCAAAGCCATTTAAAAGTCCGCCGAAAATGCTGACAAGTAAGGGGTCGGTAGTAAATACATAGGTCGGAAGCATATCCGTAAAGATACTGGACAACACAATCGTAAGAATAGAATACAAGGTGAACTTCTTTCCGATGTATTTAAAACCGATATAGACCGGAATTATATTCAAAATCACATTAAACAACGTAAACGGTATGGTGATATGGAAGAATTTAATTCCGATTTCCTGAAACAGCAGGGAAACTCCGGAAAAGCCGCCCGGCAGCAGCCCGATGGTTTTGGCAAAGCAACACAGATTCCATGCGTATAACAGGGATGCCAGAATCACAATCATCAGGCGAAACCATTTATACAGTGCAGGATGCTTATATTCAATCGATTGGAACATATCCATACCCCCTTCTAATTATGCATAATGATAATTCTTACGCTGCGTAATGAAGAACACAATCGTTACTGCGAGGGATAATATTTCTGCGGCAGTAACTGCCATCCAGATGCCGTCTAAGTCAAACAACAGCGGCAGCAGGTAAATCATGGCAACCTGAAACAGTAAGGTTCGCAGGAAAGAAATCAGTGCAGAAATAAACCCGTTATTCAAAGCTGTAAAGAATGCCGACCCGAAGATGTTAAATCCGGTTACAAGGAAAGAACAAGCATAAAACCGGAAAGCATGACAGGTCAATTCATATAATTCAGCATCATAACCGACAAATAATTTGGAAAGTGGTGCAGCCAGTGATTCAGCAAGGATAACCAGAACAACACCAAACACTCCCATTAAAATCATACTCTTTCGGAAGAGATTTTGCAATTCCTTATGGTTTCCCGCACCGTAATGATAGCTGATAATCGGAGCGGAACCGATAGAGTAGCCGATAAAGATAGCAATAAATATAAAATATACATACATAATCGTACCAAAGGCTGCGACACCATTTGCCCCTGCAAGCTTCATAAGCTGTAAATTATACAGGATGTTGACAATCGCAGAGGAAAGATTTGTCATTAACTCCGAAGAACCGTTGCCGCACGCCTTTAATAAAATGCTAAGTTGAAAGACCGGTTTTGTGAATCGAAGCAGGCTTTTATTTAGACGTGCAAAATACAGAATCGGAAATAAGCCACCGACCAACTGACTGATAGCAGTAGCAACGGCAGCTCCGGCAAGCCCCCAGTTTAACGGTACGATAAATACATAATCCAGTATCATATTCGTAATGCCTGCCGCAATCATAACAATCAATCCGAGCTTTGGCTTTTCTGCCGCCACAAAAAAGCTCTGGAACACATTCTGAAGCATAAAAAAGGTTTGCGATACCAAGAGAATAGATGCATATGTGATACAGTATGGCAACAGTGTCTCGGTAGCACCCATCCAGATAGCAATCGGACGAATAAAAATAAGTCCCAGAGCCGACAGAATCATCCCCCCGATAATCGTGACATATACCAGCATGGAAAAGTACTGCTTCGCTTCCGTTGGTTTTCCCTCACCCAATGTCTTAGAGACAATGGCACTGCCGCCGGAGCCAATCATAAAGCCGAGAGCACCCATACCCATGAGAAGCGGCCAAATCAAATTCAGGGCAGTATAGGCATCCTTTCCGACATAATTGGATACAAACAATCCGTCTACAACGGAATATATCGATGCAAATACCATCATGATAATAGATGGCAGTACAAAGCGTAATAATCGTTGAAATGTAAAATGATCCGATAATTGAATCTTCATAGGTCTTATCCTTCCTTTTTCTGTAATAGCACATTTGCTTCAATGGCTAAGTTTCTTATATATTTTTCTGTTAGGGAAAGTAATAATTGACTCTCCTGCGGGGTAAATGTCTCAAATACCCGATTCTCCATGGCAAGCACAGGTAATATCTTTTCGGATACTAATTTCTGTCCCAGTGGAGTCAGGTGAATATGCATATCTCTTCGTTTTCCGGCTGACAGATGGATAATCCCCTGCTGCTGTAACCGCTTAATAGAAGAATTAATCGTCTGCTTGCTGATATAGGCAACCTCGCAAATATCCTTTTGCAGACAGCCGTCACCCAGAATACTGATAAAATATAAAATTACAAATGCACTGTCTGACAGCCCCAGCGTGAAGGCAATGTCATGATAGATATCATCCATTTCTTTGTAAAGAGAATTAAAACGGTCCGTATCCTGACGGAGCCGAATAGATTGCTTCATAATAGTATCCTCCATAGTATAGTCCGATTTCATACTATAATAGTCCGATTTCATACTTAAATCAAGTCTTTTTTACATATTTCTGCTAGAAGAATTTTGAAAAAATGAAAAGGCAAATAGCTGCAACAGCGAATAAAATAAGGATATAAACTTGAAAATAATAAGGAAATCACTTAGAATGTGGAAGAAAATAGTAAGTGGAAGAGTGAAATTAATGAAAAAGGAATACTTAATACAGGAAACACCGTGGAAGGCAATCTTAGTCTTTGCCCTGCCGATGATTATAGGCAATCTGTTTCAGCAATTCTACAATATGGTGGATTCCGTCATTGTAGGCAGATATGTAAGTGAGGATGCACTGGCGGCGGTAGGAGCCTCCTATTCTCTGACAACTGTATTTATATCCATTGCTATAGGAGGCGGAATGGGAGCTTCGGTAATTACCAGTATGTATTTCGGCTCGCGGGATTACCGGCACATGAAGGAATCCATTCGGACGGCAATGCTTGCCTTTTTAGGATTGAGTATTGTGCTTGGAATCATAGGGCTTTGTCTGTCCAGACAGATTATGATATTACTGAATACCCCTGAAAATATACTGAATCAGGCGACCACCTATTTGAATATATATTTTCTGGGACTGCCGTTTTTATTTCTATATAACATACTGGCGGCTATGTTTAATGCACTGGGAAGGTCACGGTATCCGTTGATTCTCTTGATTCTTTCGTCAATTCTGAATGTAGGTCTGGATATATACATGGTATGTACCCTGCATCTGGGAGTGGCGGGGGTTGCATGGGCAACCTTACTGGCACAGGGCTTATCGGCAATTTTAGCCATGATATTATTCATAAGAGAATTACGGAGTTATCCGGTAGGGAGTTCGGAAAATAAATCGGAAAGTGAAGCAGATGGGAAAATGGCATGGTTCAGCGGACGGGAATTTTGTAATATGGCAAAGGTAGCACTGCCTTCTATATTACAGCAGTCAACCGTATCTATCGGTATGATGTTAGTGCAGTCTGTGGTAAACAGCTTTGGCTCGGAAGCATTGGCAGGTTATTCTGCCGGTTCCCGGATAGAAAGCATCTGCATTGTGCCAATGGCGGCACTTGGAAATGCACTGTCTTCCTATGCGGCTCAGAATATCGGTGCCGGGCATCCCAAGCGGGTTGTACAGGGCTACCATGCCTGCTATGTCATGGTATTTAGTGTTGCAATCCTCTTGTGTCTGATATTAGAAATCTTTTATATACCGATTATACAGATGTTTTTAGGTGAAGACGGAACAATGACGGCACTCAGTACCGGAACGGAGTATCTAAGATTCCTTGGATGGTTCTTTGTGTTCATAGGTTTGAAAATGATTACAGACGGTTTGTTAAGAGGCACCGGAGATATGAAGATGTTTACGGTTGCCAATCTGGTGAACTTAAGCATTCGAGTAGTGGTTGCATTTGCCTTTGCCCCGTTATACGGCATCCGTATGGTATGGGTGGCAGTTCCAATAGGCTGGCTGGCAAATTATATTATATCCTACGCAGAATATCGAACCGGAAAATGGAGAGAAACCGGAAAAGCAAAATTGCATTCATAGTAATATAAATGATGCTGAATACGCTATAAATACAGGAGTAAAAGGTAGACAAAAAATAAAATAATGCTATAATGAGAGCAAGCATTTCAAATAATTATAAAAGCTAAAAAGAACGAAAATGGGAGGAAAAGAATGAAAAAATATGGGAACAAAAAATGGTTGGCAGGAATAATAACATTCGGTATGGTGATAACTATGTCGTGTGTCACCATTCATGAAGTAAGGGCAGATGATGGAGCGGTTAGCATAGATGCAACCACATTTCCGGATACCACATTTCAGAAATATATCAGCGATAAATTTGATAAAAACGGGGATGGAAGCTTGTCACAGGCTGAGAGGACAGCAGTAACTGCAATTAATGTGGATGAGGGTATAAATGGAGTTAAAATTACTTCTGTTGAGGGAATAGAGTATTTTCCGGAATTAACCTCATTACAATGTAACAAGAACAGCTTGACTAACTTAGATGTAAGTAATAATACGAAATTAACCGTATTAGACTGTAGAAACAATCAGTTGAAGAATTTGGATGTAACTAAAAATACACAACTACAGAAGCTATGGTTCTACGGCAATCAAATATCAAGTATAGATTTGAATAAGAATACAGAACTGTTGAATTTGGCGTGTGGTAATAATCCATTGACCAGCTTAGATTTAAGTCAGAATAAGAAACTGACCGAGTTGCATTGTTCTTATACTCAAGTGACAAGTCTGGATGTCAGCAATATGAAAGATTTGACTGAACTGGAGTGTTTTAACAATCAATTGACAAGCTTGAATGCAAGCGGAGATACAGCATTGAAAGGATTAAACTGCTATAAGAATAGCTTGACAAGCTTGGACCTGAGTGGATGTCTGGCATTAACTGACTTAGATTGTAAACAAAACCAGCTAACAGAGCTGAATCTGAGTCAAAATACGAATCTGGAAGAGTTGTATTGTGCAAACAATCAATTGACAAGTCTGGATGTCAGCAATAACACAAAAATTGAGAGTTTAGATTGTGGTAGTAACCGATTAACGACCCTGAATTTAGAAAAAAATACAAAAATTGATTATTTGCGTTGTGTGTATAATCGATTGACGAATCTGGATGTCAGTGCAAATACAGCATTGAGGGCTTTATATACGTCTCATAATCCGCTCACCGGTCTTGACGTTAGTAGGAATCTGAACTTGGATACATTGGTTTGCGAAAGTAATCAATTAACAAGTTTGGAAGTTAGTGCAAATACAAAGTTGTCTATATTACAATGTCCGGACAATCGATTGACGAGTCTGGATATTAGTAAGAATTTGAATTTGAGTAGCCTGTCTTGCAATGATAACCAAATAAACGGTCTGGATATTAGTAATAATCCGAATCTGACTACAATTGAGTTTTACAATAATCCGATTATGATATTAAAGGTAACAGATGCTTTTTCTGATAGAAACTTAGAAGCAAGCATTATGCTGGTAGATGTAGTGCAAGAGGATTTGGGTCAATGTGCCGGCTGGGATGTAAGTAAAATATCAAATATAACAGGCGGAAAATTAGTTGGTAATGTTTTAGAATTTGAACCGATGACAGATGAAGTTACCTATACATATGATTGCGGATACAATTGTGAGCTGAAGGTATATTTATATATTCGCTTGAATGAATATCCAATAACCTATTATTTAAATGGTGGAACAAATGCGTCAGCAAATCCGACCTCCTATTATCCAACGGTTAATGCAATCACCTTGCAGGCACCGACAAAGGATGGTTATGTATTTGGAGGTTGGTATGAAGATGCCGCATTTACTACAAAGGTAACAGAGATTCCAAAAGGAAATGTAGGAAATGTTACTGTATATGCAAAATGGACCAAAGAGGGAGAACCACAGCCAACACCAAATCCGGAACCGACCCCGAATCCAACGCCAAGTCCGGAACCAACACCGACCCCGACAGGAAAGAACGGCTGGGTAGCAAATGCGGATGGCACTTATTTCTATTATCAGGATGGTGTCATGCTGACAAACCAGTGGTTGAAAGATGGTGATACATGGTATTACTTAAGTGGTAACGGAACTCTGCTGACAGGCTGGCAGGTGATTAACGGAAGCTGGTACTACTTTGATGCAAACGGTAAAATGTCATCCGACACATGGATTGGTGACAGCTATGTGTCCGAATCCGGAGCGTGGTTGCCAAATGCAGTTGCGAATGCATGGAAGAATTCTGACGGCAGATGGTGGTATCAGAATGCAGACGGCAGTTATCCGGCAGGTCAGTGGAAGAAGATAGACGGAAACTGGTATCACTTTGACAATGCCGGCTGGATGGAAACCGGCTGGGAAAAGGTAGGAAACACATGGTATTACATGGATGCTTCAGGAGCCATGCAAACGGGGTGGCTGAATGACGGTGGTACATGGTATTACTTAAATGCAGACGGAGCCATGGCAACCGAGTGGGTATTGGTAGATGGTACGTGGTACTATATGAACGGTTCAGGAGCGATGCAAACCGGATGGATATTGATAGATGGTATATGGTACTACTTAAATGCAGATGGAGCGATGCAGACCGGCTGGGCAAAGGTAAAAAACACATGGTACTATATGAATGCATCAGGATTCATGCAAATCGGTTGGATAAATGACGGTGGCACATGGTACTACTTAAATGCAGACGGAGCGATGCAGACCGGCTGGCTGAATGATGGCGGTACATGGTATTACTTAAATGCAGATGGAGCGATGGCACACGATACCGTTATTGACGGCTACAAGGTGAACTCCGATGGAGCATGGATATAAAAATTAAAATAAAAAAGTAAAATAAATAATTACAAAACACTTGCGATTTGTAAAGATATGATGTAGAATAAACATATCTTCTTATCAGACCGCAAGTGTTTTTTGTTATAGGCACATCTATATGTTTTATAAATTAGGAAAATATCAGCAATTCGGTTTTGTCTTTATGAAAGCGAAAACTGCATTCTCAAGTAATGATTCAAATTAATAGCCGACAAAAAATCTAATAATTTAAATCCCAAAGTAATGGAAGTAACAGACAGTTTAAAAATACAATACGAAAAGGAGAAAATTCATGACAAAAACAGAAGAAACCATAAAAACGCGAAGAAGTCCGGAAGAATTAAATCTTATGGACGATTTTTTGTTTCAAGAGGTTATATCCAGAGGAAAAAAGGGCGAAGAGGTATGCCGGATTTTGTTAAGTACCATTTTAAACCGACCAACTGGACAGGTAAAAGTAACCGCCCAGAAAATAATTCTGGGAACCGATACAAACCTCCAGGGCGAACCCGCTATTATCAGGCATTAATTGATGCTAAACAATTGGAAAGTGGCTGGGATTACCAAAAGCTTAAAAATGTTTATATCATTATGATACTTCCCTATGACCTATTTGACCGAAACCGAATGGTTTATACTGTGAAAAACCAATGCGTTGAAGCACCGGATATTCCATATGAGGATGGTGCCAAAAAGATATATTTGAACACAAAAGGAACCGAAGGAACCCCTAGTCAAGCATTGAAAAACATGCTAAAATACATAGAAAACAGTATTGCCGAAAATGTGACAGATACCAACATACAGGCAATCCATAACTATGTGAGCGAAGTGAAGCAGGACAGGAAAGCACTGATTCCCGACACTCGGAGGGCTTTACCGAAACTAATTGGATGCCGTCCTTGTCAACCTGCTTGGATTGATGTAGAATTATAAGGTAAAAAGAGGTAGACAGGAGAGATTAATTTGATACAGAAATTCTTAATGGGAAATGAAGCAATTGCACTGGGAGCCATTCATGCAGGTGTGAATCTGGTAGCAGGTTATCCCGGTACACCTTCGACAGAGGTGCTGGAGACCGTTGCAAAACAAAATGACGGTAGTATCTATGTGGAATGGTCAGTAAATGAAAAGGCGGCATTAGAGGTGGCGGCAGGAGCTGCTTATGCAGGAGCCAGAACCTTAGTTACCATGAAGCAGGTAGGCTTAAATGTTGCTTCCGACCCTTTGATGAGTCTGGCATATGTCGGTGTAAAGGGTGGAATGGTAATTGTCAGTGCAGATGACCCCGGACCGATTTCTTCACAGACAGAACAGGATACCCGCCACTTTGCACAATTTGCCAAGCTGCCGGTATTTGACCCGTCATCACCGGAAGAAGCATATGAAATGATACAGGATGCATTTGCCTGCTCCGAAAAATGGGGAACACCGGTATTATTCCGACCAACCACCAGAGTCTGTCATGGCTGTGCATCTATTATGGTGAAGGACACTTGGGACAAGCATACAATAGAAGGATTTCAAAAGGATACCATGCGTTGGGTGATTTTCCCAAGAACCTCCTATTTGAATCATAAAAGAATAGAAGAACGCAACCCGAAAATGGGAGATGTATTTTCAGAATATCGGTTTAATCAAGTGACCGGAAACGGACGAAAGGGAATCTGTACCTCCGGTATCAGTTATGCATATACCTGTGAAGCATTAGAAGGAAAAGTGAAAGAGGACTATCGGTTATTAAAGATAGCAACGGCACATCCATTTCCGGAGAAATTAGCACTGGATTTTTTGCAGTCGGTAGACGAAGTGATGTGTATAGAGGAGTTAGACCCGGTATTAGAGAGGGAGTTAACATACATATGCGGAAAGCATCAGCTATCCGTTCCGATTCATGGAAAGCTGGATGGCAGTGTGCAGACAGCAGGTGAAAATACAGTAGAGTCTGTAAAGGAAGTGCTGCATACCTATCTGGGACTGGAATGGGAGGCAGCGGAATATCCGGAAACTCCGGAGTTGCCGGTTCGTCCACCGGTTCTCTGTGCCGGTTGTCCGCATCGTGCATCCTTTTATGCAGTAAAGCAGGCAATGAAGGGACAGAAAGCAGTCTTTAGCGGTGATATTGGCTGTTATACACTGGGAAATGCTGCTCCGCTTGATATGGTAGATACCTGCCTTTGTATGGGTGCCGATATAACTATGGCACAGGGGCTGCATCGGGCAGAGCCGGATGCGGTAAATTTCTCATTTATTGGAGATTCTACATTTTTTGCATCGGGTATTACAGGAGTTGTAAATGCTGTCTATAACCAGACAGATATTATAGTAATTGTGTTAGATAATTCCACAACCGCAATGACCGGACATCAGCCGCATCCCGGAACCGGGGTTCGTATGATGGAATTTGCAGCAAATGCGACACACAAACCGGATGGCATCTGTAATCGGGTCAGCATTGAAAAAGTATTACAGGCAATTGGTCTGACCTCTGTAGAAACTGTTAATCCGTTACAGTTAGCAGAAGCAGTAGAAGCGGTTCAACGCGCGGCTAAAAAACCGGGCGTGAAGGCAATAATTTTTAAATCTCCATGTATTGCCCTTACGAAGTCGGTGAAATCCTGTCAGATTCAGGAAAATTGTGTGAATTGTAAGAAGTGTATTCGGGAATTGGGCTGTCCGGCAATTGTATTGGAAAATGGCAGGCCGACGATTGAAAAGAGTCTTTGTACCGGTTGCTCTTTATGCACACAGATATGTCCATGCGGTGCAATTTCTAAGGAAGCATAGACCGATAAGGACTAAGACATGGCAGAAACTGAAAAGAAGAAGGAGCAATATAGAGTATGAATAATATTTTATTATGTGGAGTTGGCGGACAGGGAACTGTACTGGCATCTAAGCTGATTGCCTATGCGGCAATGGAAAAAGGATTACAGGTACGGACTGCCGAAACAATTGGTATGGCACAGCGGGGAGGAAGCGTTGTTAGCCATGTTCGAATCGGAGAAGAAATTCATTCGCCGATGGTGGCAAAGGGGTCGGCAGATATTATTATAGCATTTGAACCGGCGGAAGCAGTGCGGTGTATTTCTTATCTCAAACCGGGAGGAACCGTCATTGTAAATCGAAAGGCAGTACGTCCGGTTACATCCTCCTTAAAAGGAACCTATACAGATGCAACCGAAATGATAGAGTATTTACAGGCAGAAGCCGGTACGGTTACGGTACTGGATGGTGAAGAAATTTGCGATGCCTGCGGTTCCTCTAAGGTATTGAATATAGTATTATTGGCTGCCGCTGCAAAATCAGGCACCTTGGGAATTACACCGGAGGAATTAAAATCAGCAATTCAGCAACGGATACCACAGAAGTTTCATGCCTTGAATTTAAAGGCTGTGAATATGGTATTGCAGGCATAAGAATATATCAATGCAGAAAGGATAAAATAAGAAAATGCAGATTACAGAGGAACAGATTCAAAAGGTAAATCAACAGATTCAGGCATTAGTTGCAGCAGAAAGCTTTTACGGTAAGAAGTTAGAAGAAGCAGGAATCACAGAGGTATCATCCCAGGAGGAGTTCCAAAAGCTTCCGTTTTCCGAGAAAAAGGATTTAAGAGATGCGTATCCGTTAGGCTTAATGACGGCACCGGAAGAAGAAATTGTAAGAATACATTCATCATCCGGAACGACCGGGCTTCCGGTCATTATCCCATATACAGCTAAGGATGTAGACGATTGGGCGATTATGTTCAAACGATGCTATGAAATGGCAGGCATTACAAATATGGACCGGATTCAGGTAACACCGGGATACGGCTTGTGGACAGCAGGAATCGGCTTCCAGAATGGTGCAGAGAAGTTAGGTGCCATGGTCATTCCGATGGGACCGGGTAATACAGAAAAGCAATTGCAGATGATGATGGATATGAAATCTACGGTTCTTTGTTCAACCTCGTCCTATGCCCTGCTATTGGCAGAGGAGATTGAAAAGCGGGGAATTAGGGATAAGATTCATTTAAAGAAGGGAATTATCGGTTCTGAACGTTGGGGAGAAAGGATGCGTCAGAGAATTTCCGGCGAATTGGGAATTGAGCTTTATGATATATATGGTTTGACAGAAATCTATGGACCGGGTATTGGTATCAGTTGTAAGCATGACACAGGTATGCACTATTGGGATGATTATATCTACATTGAGATTGTTGACCCTGTGACATTACAGCCACTTCCGGATGGTGAGTTAGGTGAAATTGTAATCACTACGCTGGTGAAAGAGGGAGCACCGTTAATTCGATACCGTACACATGATTTGTCCCGTATTATTCCGGGAACCTGTCCATGCGGCAGTAAATACCCAAGACTGGATGTGATTCAGGGAAGAACGGATGACATGATGAAGATAAAGGGTGTAAATGTATTCCCAAGCCAGATTGAAGAAGTTCTGCGGGGATTTCCGGAGCTGTCAAGTGAGTATCAGATTCGTATTTCACATCTGGAAGGTAAGGATACCATGCGTTTGTATGTAGAGACAAATGGTACAGTGGACTTTATAGAACTGGCAGAACGAATTGCAGAAAAGGTCAAGAGCAAGATTGGCTTTACTCCATTGGTAAAGGTAGTTGAGATTGGTGTATTGCCAAGAAGTGAGAAAAAGACAAAGCGTGTAATTGATGAGCGTTATAATTAATAAGCAATAAGAATAAGAGAAAGGAGAGACTGTTTGGATAAATATCCGGGAATTGTCTCTCCTTTTGCGGTGATGGCAGAATATAGCTGTTATGTATGAGGCAGAATAAGAAAAAGGAGGAATTTGACTATGAATCGATTTCGATTACCCTATCATTTGCTGGTGGAGGAAGGCATTTTTACAAGAGTGAACGAGGTAATGTCGGATTGTGTGCCGGGCATTGAGAATAAAAAAGCAATTATTGTAACAGACGAGAATTTGCAGAAGCTTTTTACAGCTACTTTAAATGAACTGACGCAGGATTTTCATAACAGTGAAATCTATCTTGTAAAGGATGGGTCTTTTGACCAGGCGGTAGATTTGGCAAAATATATATGTATGCATGATGTTGGAGTGGTAATCGGCTTTGGCGGAGGCATGGTTTTGGATTTGGCAAAATATGCATCCTTTGTAAGTAAAGCGATATTCTTGTGCCTGCCGACCACACTGAGTAATGACAGTCTGGCATCCCCAGTTGCAGTACTTGGAACAGAAGGCAAGAAGCGTAAAACGTTCCGTTGTACGATACCAAGCAGTATTATTGTAGATGTAAATTTGATTATGGGAGCTCCGGAAGGACAGCTATTGTCGGGAGTCGGAGATACCATTAGTAAATATACGGCATTAAATGATTGGAAATTAGATGCGGCAGCCACAGGCAATCCAATTGATGACTTTGCATACATGATATCAAAAATGGCATTTAATTCCATTTGTTATAATGAAGAAAAATCCATTAAGAGTAAGAGCTTTATTAAGATATTGACACAGGCGTTGGTTATGGGCGGTCTGGCAATGGAGATTGCAGGCAATTCCAGACCAAGTAGCGGTTCAGAGCATTTATTCTGTCATTCTTTGGAGGAAAATTATGCGGAGGAATTGTATGTACCACATGGAATTGCAGTCGCTATGGGAAGTGTGCCGGCATGCATCTTTCAGAATCGTAACATTGAAAAGATTAAGCGGATTCTGCACCAGTATCAGATACCGGTAAAGCCGACTACATGGAAGATTACAGAAGACATTTTTGTAGGGGCATGGCAGCAGGCACAAAGCACCAGACCGGACCGCTATACGATTCTGAATCAGACGGAGCTGAGTAAAGAACGTCTGGGAGAGATTTATCACATGATGGAAGAAGAATTTTAATATATATGATAAATCGAAAGAAAACAAAACGAAGATTAAAGGCGGCGGATACAGTTTTGATGCATATTTGAGGTAAAATGGAAACAGATATATTCATGGAGATGGAGCAATATGATAAAGGTATTAGTAGTAGAAGACGAAAAAGCAGTTTCAGATTTGTATTGTAAAACCGTTTGAAATTGTAGAATTACTGGCAAGAATCAAGGAAATGGATTTGCTGCTCTTTGTCAGAAATCAGAAACGGGTGTGATGTACTCACACCCGTTTCACTTTATTTGAAATTATGCCTGAGGACCGGCAGATACTAATGCCTTACCAGCTTCATTTCCTTCGTATTTAGCAAAGTTCTTAACAAATCTTGCAGCTAAGTCCTTAGCCTTTTCTTCCCACTCAGAAGCATCCTTGTAGGTATCACGAGGGTCCAGAATTGCAGGATCAACACCCGGAAGAGAAGTAGGTACTTCAAAATTGAAGTGAGGAATGGTCTTAGTAGGAGCGTCTAAGATAGCACCGCTTAAGATGGCATCAATGATACCACGGGTATCCTTGATGGAAATACGCTTGCCTGTACCGTTCCATCCGGTGTTAACCAAGTAAGCCTTAGCACCGCTAACCTGCATCTTCTTTACTAATTCCTCTGCATACTTAGTAGGATGCAGCTCTAAGAATGCCTGACCGAAGCAAGCAGAGAAGGTAGGAGTTGGCTCGGTAATACCACGCTCGGTACCTGCTAACTTAGCGGTAAATCCTGACAGGAAGTAGTACTGTGTCTGCTCTGGTGTCAGAATAGATACCGGAGGAAGTACTCCAAATGCATCTGCAGACAGGAAGATAACATTCTTAGCTGCCGGTGCAGAAGAAATTGGACGAACAATATTTTTAATATGGTTAATTGGATAAGATACACGAGTATTCTCGGTTACGCTCTTATCTGTGAAATCAATCTTACCGTTTGCATCCAAAGTTACATTCTCAAGTAATGCATCACGCTTAATTGCATTGTAAATATCCGGCTCAGAATCCTTGTCCAAGTCAATAACCTTAGCGTAGCAGCCACCCTCGAAGTTGAATACACCGTTATCATCCCAACCATGCTCGTCATCACCGATTAACAGACGCTTAGGGTCGGTAGATAATGTAGTCTTACCTGTACCGGACAGACCAAAGAAGATAGCAGTGTTCTTTCCGTCCATATCTGTATTTGCAGAGCAGTGCATTGCAGCCATACCCTTTAATGGAAGGTAGTAGTTCATCATAGAGAACATACCCTTCTTCATTTCACCGCCGTACCATGTGTTAATGATAACCTGCTCATGGCTTGTAATGTTGAAAGCAACACAGGTCTCAGAGTTAAGACCTAATTCCTTGAAGTTCTCAACCTTTGCCTTAGAAGCATTGTATACTACGAAATCAGGTTCGAAGTTCTTTAATTCTTCTTCGGTTGGCTTAATGAACATATTTGTTACGAAATGAGCCTGCCAAGCAACCTCAACGATGAAGCGGATAGCCATACGGGTATCAGCGTTTGCACCACAGAAAGCATCTACAACAAACAGTCTCTTATTAGAAAGCTCTTTCTTAGCTAAGTCCTTAACAGTAGCCCATGTTGACTCTGGCATAGGATGGTTGTCGTTCTTATACTCATCAGAGGTCCACCATACAGTATCCTTTGAATTTTCATCCACAACGATATACTTGTCTTTTGGAGAACGACCTGTATAGATACCAGTCATAACGTTAACAGCACCAAGTTCGCTTACCTGACCTTTTTCGTAGCCTTCCAGCTTCGGGTTTGTCTCTTCTTCAAATAACATCTCATATGAAGGATTGTGGACAATTTCTGTAGTTCCGGTAATACCATACTTACTTAAATCGATTTCTGACATTTTGCATTTACCTCTTTCTTTCTTAATATTATTGCTGATTACCTGCGAATGCAGGTAAAACGATATCACTAAAAAGCGGAATAATCCGACTTCTTCTCCTCATATTATACATAAATAATCGATAAAATCAATAAACTTTACTGAAGTTTTTATTATCCAATTTGAAACTATCTAAAAAATAGCTGAAAAAGTTGACAAAAAACAGTTCCACTCATAAACTAGTAGCGTAAACAAGTACCTTGTGTAAGTATTAGAAAGGTGAACGATAACAATGAAAAATATACTACATATGTTTAAGAAGGACCTGCGGGGACTCAGCCGGAATTTTTTTGCTCTTATTATAGCCATTGGATTGTGTTTTATACCATCTTTATATGCATGGTTTAACATATATTCAAATCAGGACCCATATGCAAATACAGGAAATATCGCAATTGCAGTGGCATCTGAGGATAAAGGAATTAAGCTGGAGGACGGAACCGTAGTAAATATGGGGGATGAGGTTATGGACCAGCTACGGGAAAATGATTCTATCGGCTGGAAGTTCCTGGACAGCACGGAAGAAGCGGTTGCAGGCGTTGAGAGCGGTGAGTATTATGCGGCCGTTATTATTAATGAAAGATTTTCAGAAAGTATGTTCAGTATTTTTTCTGAAGGCTTGGAGAATCCGACCATTACCTATTATGAAAATGAGAAAAAAAATGCAATAGCGACAAAAATTACGGATACGGCAGTGGCAACATTAAAATCCAGCATCAACGAAACATTTTTGGAAACAGCAGCCAGTACCATGTTCTCGCAATTGGATGATTTATCCGAGCGGATTGAAGAGGATGGTGGAGTAGAGGGCTTTCGTCAGAAGCTGGAGGATTTAAGTACCAATTTATCAGACTACAGTGCGATGATTGATACCTTTCTTGCAGGAAATGATGCATTAACTGCCGGCTTGGAGGAAGCAAGTGACAGCATTCCGGGCGTAGAGGGAAAGATTCAGACTGCAATCGGAGCGTTTGATGAATCAAAGAAGCAGATAGATGCTACGGATGCAACTCTGGAAGCCTATTCCAAAAATGTGGAGTCAACGCTGACGGACATAGAAGCATCCTTGGACCGAATATCAAAGGACATCAATGATGCAGGCTTGGGAGAATCAGCCCAAAAGACCGCAGAAAGTATGGAGCAGGCAGGAAAGGATATTCAGACACTGGCAGAGCAGTTGACTACATTGTATAAGGCAATCGAAGGACTGCAGACCAATAACAGCTTTACGAATGAGCAGCAGAGTGATATTACCGATGCCATGAATCAGATTGAGAATTTGAAGCAGGATGCCGCTGCACTGGAAGCAATCCTGAATGAGGCACAGAAGAAATACGATTCCTCCGCCATCAAGGATGCAACCGACACGATTTCGGAGGGTCTAAAAACTACGCTGTCCACCTGTAGACAATCCATTGATAATATGAAAAACATTTATACGAATAATCTGGTGCCGGGAGTAGCCGGAGTTCTGGATTCCGCATCCCAGATTATGGTGAATGTAACGAATCTGCTGAATAACTTAAACGGTACATTAGAGGATATGGATACGTTATTTACCGGAACACAGGAAATGGTAGGGTCCACCAATGAGAGCTTTCGTCAGATACAGAAGCTGTTGGACGCTTCCAATCAGAAGGTAGAGGAGATTATTGCAAGGTTAGATGCGGCAACTGAGGATGAACAGATGAGTATTATCCTTGAAGCATTAAACGGAGACCCGGATAGCTACGGAAAATTCTTTGCACAACCGGTTCAGGTGGAAACCAGAGAAGTTTATCCGATTAAGAATTACGGCTCTGCAGTCGCACCGTTTTATACAACTTTGGCATTGTGGGTTGGTGCTTTGGTACTGGTAGCTTTAATTAAGGTAAAACCGTCTGAGGAGGGCTTGGTAAATCCAAAGCGGTATCAACTGTTTTTTGGGCGTTATCTGATATTTTTTGTAATGGGACAGGTACAGTCTTTGATTATTGTGCTGGGTAACATTTTCTGGCTGCATTGTCAGGTGAAGAGTCCGGTATTATTCGGGTTTGCGGCGGCGGTAACGAGCTTTACTTTTACCCTGTTAATTTATGCACTGACGCTATCCTTTGGAGATGTGGGAAAGGCAATTGCAGTAGTAATGGTTGTTATCCAGATTGCCGGCTCCGGCGGAACCTATCCGATTGAGATTTTACCGGAATTTTACCGCAGGGTTTATACATTCTTCCCATTCCCATATGCAATTAATGCCATGCGGGAAACAATTGGCGGAATGTATGGCGGTACTTATGAGAAGTCATTGGCAGAGCTTCTGGTATTTGCGGTGGCAGCATTATTAATCGGGCTATGGATTCGGATACCATTTGTAGGAATTAATCATTTTGTTGAAAAACGTATGGAAGATACGAAGATGATGTAAGGGCAGGTGAGTACAAATGGATAGAAAAGAAGATTTTGAAAAGCTCTATGATATGATGCTGGAATATGAGGGAGAAATTCATAAGAAGAATCAGAAACGGATAAAAATAGGCATGAAATGTCTGTTAATTATACCGATGATATTTTTGATTTTATTGTTATTGACCCAAAGCTCGAAACTGGTGTTTTTGATTCTCTGGATTGTGTCACTGTTCATTTTGGCTGCCTATCTGATATTTGTTGAGTATTCGGATGATAAGCTGCAGCAGAAGTTAAGTGAAATATCGAACCGGGAACAGGCAGAACGGGATGCACTGATTGGCAGCGGTATCGCACAGGTAGAAGAACGAATCCGAACGGTAATTAAGGACAAGGAATTGGAAGTCTTTAAGGGGCAGGCGGAAGAGCGGCAGGAGCTTTCAGATGATGCAAAAAACGGGTCGGAAGAAGCAGCAGAGAAAGAAGAAACGGAAGCAGAAGTACAGCAAGAGGTGGATAAGGCATGAAAAATATATTCAAAGTATTTCATAATGACTTTAAGCGAATCAGAACGAATGTGGTTGCTGTAGTTGTCGTGCTTGGACTTGCAATCATACCGTCCTTATATGCATGGTTTAATATTCTGTCAAACTGGGATCCATACGGACCGGACGCAACCTCGAATCTGAAAATAGCCGTATACTCCAGTGATAAGGGTGTGAAAATCGGTGGCTTGTCTTTGAACATCGGTGATAATGTGGTAGAGGCATTGAAGTCGAACCAAACTATGGGATGGCAGTTTGTAGACACCATGGATGAGGCTGTGGATGGAGTATACAGCAGTGATTACTATGCCGCCCTGATTATACCGGAAGATTTTTCGGAGAAAATGATTAGCTTCTTAAACGGAGAAGTTGAAAATCCGCAGATTATTTATTATGAAAACGAAAAGAAAAATGCAATAGCACCAAAGATTACTTCCAAGGCAAAGACTGCCGTACAGGAGCAGGTAAATGCAACCTTTGTCAGTACACTGGCAGAGGTTATGTTAAAGGTGGATGATTTAATGACAGAAAACGGGCTGGATTCCGGTACGGTCATGAATTATATGACGTTGCAGCTACAGGATATGAGCGGAGATATGGATGATTATATTGCACTGCTCAGTTCATTTGTCAGTATCACAAATTCAGCTTCCAGTCTGATTGATACTACGCAGGCAATGATTCCGAATCTGAATACGATGGTAGAAAACGGTGCAAATACGGTAAATACCATGCAGGGGGCAATTACATCGGGAAGCATGAATGCAAGTGCATTAACGGATGTGATTTCGGCGAATCTGGATGCAACCGCAGATAGCCTAGACAATATTGAAGCATTGATACAAAGCTCGTTAGAGCAACTGAACAAATACGGAGAGCTTCCGGAGGCGGGAATTGACAGCTCCATTAATATGATGCCGTTAATCCGTCAGTTATTTGATAATTGTGTTGCTGACTGGCGGGATGATGCATCGGTTTCCGGACAGATTACAGAGATAGAAGCACAGCTGGATAAAATAGAAGCAGACTTAAAGGATTTACAACAGAATGTAGAAGCAGGAAATGCTTCGGTAGAAGAATTGCAAAAGCAGATAAAAGAAGAAATTGAGCTTTGCCAGACGAAGATACGAAAGCTTCGGGATGATTTCAATTATTCTGTGAAAGGGCAATTAGCAACTACGATTACTTCCATGCAAAATTCCCTGAATCAGACACAGGCAATTCTGAATGGTGTAGACGGTGATTTTGATAATGTATCGGAAGTACTGGACGCATATGGCAACACCTTGTCTCAGGGAAGTGCAAGCTTAAATGAATCATTGGCAACGGCAAGGGAAATGAAGGCAGGACTGGATAGCCTGATTTTGAATCTGAATGCCTTGGAAATGAGTGAACAGTATCAGGAAATCATTAAGATTCTGGAAACAGACCCGGATTTGTTAGGCAGCTTTCTTTCGTCACCGGTCAACATGGAGACAAAGGAGATATATCCGATTGCAAATTACGGTTCGGCAATGTCACCGTTTTATACGGTACTGGCATTATGGGTCGGTGCATTGATTCTGGTTGCAATTATTCACGTCAAGGTGCTTCCGGATGATGATTTGCCGGATGTTAAGAATTATGAGAAGTTCTTCGGACGATATATAACCTTTTATCTCATAGGACAGGCACAGGCACTGTTGACGGCACTGGGAGATTTGCTGTATATACGAATCCAATGCCACAATGCATTCTTATTCTGGTTTGCCTGCTCTGTATGCAGCTTTGTGTTTACCTTATTCATGTATTCCTTAACGGTGGCGTTTGAGAACATCGGTGAAGCATTAGCGGTGGTGGTTATGGTGGTACAGGTAGCCGGAGCCGGAGGGTCGTTCCCAATACAAGTGCTGCCGCAGATTTATCAGAATATATATCGGTTCTTTCCGTTCCCGTATGCAATGGATGCCCTGCGGGAAACGGTGGGAGGTATGTATGGCATGACCTACTGGAGGAATCTTCTGGTACTCAGCTTATATGTGATATTGTCTTTGATAATCGGCTTAGTGCTTGCAATTCCGTTCCGACGATTAAATGAGCGGATTGAGCGGAGTAAGGAAAAGTCGGATGTAATGTACTAAAAAATTGAATTTAAGGATTCTTTAATAATTCCTATCGTATAGTAAGAATCAACAAGGATACATAATTGTATTTTTGTTGATTCTTTTGTTTTATAATACGGTTATAGGAAAGGGGTATGAAATGTTTTGGAATATCTTTAAGCGGGACATTAAAAGAAAGAAAACGATGAATATTATTATTCTGTTATTTATTTTACTGGCAACCATGTTTGTGGCAAGCGGAATCAATAATGTTCTGACAACGATGAACGGAACTGATTATTATCTGCATCTGGCAGGAATCGGTGATTACATCGCAATTACACAGTTTGGGGATGGCGGAATCCCGCAATTGTTAAATAAGGAGGACGTAGTAGAGGACTACAGAGGCGAGCATGTAATATTTGCATCCAAGGATAATTTAGAGTCAGACGGAGCAAAGCTGGATTCCAAAAACATAGTAATGATACAGGCAATTGAAGATGGCAGTATTCATTTCTTTGATAAGGATAATAAGGAAATTCAGAGCGTTTCAGACGGGCAGGCATACATATCCGGAAAGTTCTTAAAAAAGAATAATTTGCAGGCGGGAGATACCATTACAATTTCACATGGAAATACGAACATAACCGTAACAATAGCGGGGGCGGTAAAGGATGCATTGCTGGGTTCTGATTTCATGGGGAATACAAGAGTGTTATTGAGTGATTCTGATTTTCAGAAGTTTACAGAGGATGAAAGTCTGCGGGAGTACAACGGTATGATTTTCTATATTGATACACAGGATGTATCAGAAGTGGCATCCGCATTGAGTGACGCATCCAATGTGTTGTTTGCCGGAAATTACTCGGTTATTAAAATGTGCTATGTAATGGAGATGATTGTGGCATTTGTAGTGCTGGTGTTAAGTGTATGTCTGATGCTGGTATCCTTTGTAGTACTGCAGTTTACAATTAATTTCACAATCAGCGAGGAATACCGGGAAATCGGTGTTATGAAAGCAATCGGTATTACAAATCAAAGGATTCGCAGATTGTATATTATCAAATATCTGGTGCTTGCTTTGATTGGTGCAGGCTTAGGACTTGCAGCCAGTATTCCGTTTGGAAAGCTGTTGCTGCAATCGGTTTCAGAGAATATGGTTCTGGGAAATGAAGGAGGAATCCTGATAAATGTCTGCGGTGCAGTTGCGGTAATCGGCGTTACGGTTGCATTTGCATATAGGTGTACGTGGCGGGTAAAGAAATTAACACCGGTTGATGCAATTCGAAGCGGCCAGACCGGAGAACGGTTTCAGAAGAAAACGCTTTGCAGACTTGGGAAAAGTCATTTGCGACCAGCGTTATATATGGCATGGAATGATGTGCTGAGCAGTCCGAAACGATATTTGACAATCATAATATCCTTCTTTGTCTGTTCGGTGTTCGTGCTTGGAGTCGTGATTATAACCGATACAATGAAAAGCAAGAACTTGATTACAACCGTTGGTTTGGAAAGTGATGTATATGTGACGGATGTAAATCTGGTAATGCAATATATGGGCGGAAAGAGCAAAGAAGATTTGCAAACATGCATGGAGGATAAGGCAGATGAACTGACGAGGGCGGGAATGCCTTCTACAATGTCAATAGAAGTGCTGTATAAATACAAGGTAACATTTGAAGGAAAATCCTATAATATCAGTTGTCAGCAGGGCATTAATACCCATGCGTCCGATTATGAGTATACGGAGGGAACCGCACCCGAACATGAAAATGAAATCGCAATTACGAAGGCAGTCTCGGAAATGACAGGGGCGAAAATCGGAGATATACTCACCATTGATTTTGGCTCGGAACAGCGGGATTGTATGGTGACAGGATATTTTCAGACGATGAACAATCTGGGAGAAACTATCAGACTTCATGAGGATGCACCGACCGAGCTTGCATATATCTCCAGTGCCATGTCCTTTCAGATTGATTTTACGGATTATCCTTCTGATAAGGTGATTGATGAGCGGGTCGAAGCCATTAAGGAATTGTGGGATAATGATGAGGTTATGAATGCTGCGGATTATTGTGCGGATTGTATAGGCGTAGTAGATACCATGGAAGCAGTTCAGTATCTGCTGCTTATAATTACCGTTATCGTAGTAATTCTGGTGACAATTTTAATGGAACGCTCATTTATTGCAGACGAAAAGGGACAGATTGCATTGTTAAAGGCAATCGGATTTAAAGATTCCGATGTCATTCAGTGGCATATATACCGTTTCGGGATAGTCAGCATGATAGCCGAGGTATTGGCTGTGATATTGGCAAAACCGGTTACGAGTGCATGGTGTACACCGATTTTCGGAATGATGGGAGCAGCGCATATAAATTATTATATTAATCCGTTGCAGATATTTTTATTATATCCGGGTATTATCTTTCTGGTGATGATAGGAACGGTATGGTTGACCGCACTGTATACAAAGACAATTAAGAGTCGTGACAGTGCAAGCATTGAATAAAAAATATTAAGAATTAGGAAACGAGGTATAAAAGTATGGAAAAGATATTAGAGGTAACGGATTTATGTAAGACCTATATTGTTGACAAAAGACAGAACCATGTATTAAAAAATGTGAATTTCAGTGTGAAGGAGGGTGAAATGGTGGGTATCATGGGACCCTCCGGCTCCGGTAAAACCACATTGCTCTATACCGTATCCGGTATGGATGATGCAACCGGCGGAAGCATCCGGTTTCGGAATCGGGATTTGACAAAACTGAATAACAAGGAACTGGCAAATGTGCGGTTAAATGATATGGGCTTTATTTTTCAACAGATGTATATGCTGAAAAATCTGCCGATTTTAGATAATATTATTCTGCCTGCGGTACAGAGTAAAAAAACAAACAGTACCAGACAGGAAAAGGTAGAAAAGGGGCTTGCACTTATGCATAAGCTCGGCATTGCGGATATAGCGGATAATGATATTAATGAGGTATCGGGCGGACAGTTGCAGCGGGCATGCATAGCCCGGAGTATGGTAAATGACCCTGCCATTATTTTTGCGGATGAGCCAACCGGTGCCTTGAATCGAACCGCATCCAATGAAGTGATGGAAGAACTGGTAAGGCTGAATCAGGAAGGAACAACGATTATGATGGTGACACATGATGCAAAGGTTGCAGCGAAATGTACGCGGGTGCTGTACATTGTTGACGGAACGATTAAGGGTGAATATAATTTAGGCAGATATGAAGCGGAAAATACGCTTCGCGAGCGGGAACGTTCCTTGAATAATTGGTTGCTGGAGCTGGGCTGGTAATTATGGAATGGAGGAAACCAACATGACCGAAACCGATATATTGATTGTGGAAGACGATACACAGATTGCACAGTTATTATGCGATTTCCTTCGGGCAAAAGGATATGTAGTCAGTATTGCGGGAAATGGTGAGAAGGCAATGAAACTGTATGAACAATATGGAGCCAGATTGGTAATCTTAGATATGATGCTGCCGGAAATGGACGGTCTGGATATTCTGACCCATATTCGGAGAGAGAGCAATACCCCGGTTATCATTGCCAGTGCCAAGAATACCAAAGAAAATAAACTGGACGGTTTGCTTGCGGGAGCGGATGATTACATAGAAAAGCCATATGATATTGATATTTTGCTGGCAAAGATAGATGGTATCTTCAAAAGACGATATGCCAAGGATATTATATCAGCGGGAGAGATTCAAATTGACCGGCAGGGTAAGCAGGTGTTTTATGAAAGTAAGCCAATTGATATGACGGTCAAGGAGTATGAATTATTGCTTCTTCTCATGGAAAATAAGGGAAAGGTATTATCGAAGGAATATTTATTCCGGGAAATATGGGGGTCTGATTCCGATACGGAGCTACAGACAGTGACGGTACATATTAAATGGCTGCGGAGTAAGCTGGAACAGGAGCCAAAGAAGCCGAGACATATCATAACGGTATGGGGTGTGGGGTATAAATTCGAATGAAGAAATACAGACAGCAAATGATAATAATAGCAATCCTCTTATTAATCGTAACGGCAGGGGGAAATATATGGTTAAGCGTAAAGAAACATGCGAACGGCGAAAACCGCCCTTATCTGGTTGAGATTGAACGGATTTCGCGGGAAATACAAAGCCGGAAGGGGGACGAATCCATAGATTTGCAGCGGTATCAATACGTGAAGCAGGTGACGCGGTGTGAAACCGCAGAGGATGTGAATCAAAGCAATGAATATAGTAGCTGTATCCGTATGATTGACGGTGACTACTATCGGTTTGACTATATCGATGCAATCAATATCCGGCAAAGGCAGGAGCGGTGGCTGGTTAATATCCTTCTTGGCTTTTGCGGGCTTCTGGTGTTTGGAATTTTAATTTATATCCGGCAGCAGATAATCGTACCATTTCATAAGCTGGAGCAGATACCGTATGAATTATCCAAAGGAAATCTTACGATTCCCCTTAAAGAGAAGCAGACAAAATATTTCGGAAAATTCATATGGGGAACAAATCTGCTGCGGGAACAATTGGAAACCAGAAGAAAAGATGAACTGGAGCTGTATCGGAAGCAAAAAACCATGCTGCTTTCTCTGACGCATGATATTAAGACACCGTTATCGGTAATTAAGCTGAATGCACAGGCATTAGAAAAGGGCTTATATACGGAAATTGAAAAACAGCAGGAGCTGGCAAGGGATATTAGCAGTAAAGTTGATGAGATTGAACAATATGTATCAGGAATTACGGAATTATCGCGGGATGATTTTCTGAAACTGGATGTGAATAATCGCGAGCTGTATCTTTCACAGGTCATAACGGAGATACAGAGTTACTATCAGGATAAACTGTCTCTAATTCATACGAGCTTTATAATCGGGGAGTATACGGACTGCATTGTTTGCGGAGATGCAGAACGATTGATAGAGGTGCTTCAGAATTTATTGGAAAATGCGATTAAATATGGAGACGGAAAGGAAATACGATTGTCATGTGACCGGGAGGAGGATTGCGTCCTGCTTTCTGTGACGAATACAGGAGCATCCTTGTCTGTAGAAGAAATTCCGCATATATTTGACAGTTTTTATCGTGGAACAAACACAGAAGGAAATGCCGGCTCCGGATTAGGATTATATATTTGCCGGAAGCTCATGATGATGATGCATGGAGACATTTATGCAAGGATAGACGGAGAATTATTTGAAGTAACCGTTGTGATTCCGATGGCAGGGTGAAAAATCAGAATGTATTTCATCTGTGATTTCTGGTATTTTGTCTGAAATTCATTGAGGAAATCTAAAGCATGGTATACCATAGATAAACTAACGAATTACGAAGAACAAAAAGGAACTGGAAAAATATGGAACACTGTAAGCTGCAAATAGGATGTATGATAATTGTATTATACATTACCTTCATATACATACGGGAAAAGCAGATTTATCTTCAAAAAACGAGAGACTGGCTGTTTGAGGGTCTCTTGGGAATGGGAATTATCAGTATTCTGTTTGACGGAGCAACCGCGTATACGGTAAATCGGCTGGAACAGACTCCGCTATTGCTAAACGGTATCCTTCATATGTGTTTTTTGATTAGCTTGGATGTATTGGTATTTATGATGTTCTTGTATATGCTGGATATTACGAAGGGGCTTCCGAGAAAAAAAGGAGTCCAGATTTTGTTGCTGCTGCCTCTGGTGATTAATATTTTAGTAGTCATCCTATTTATGCCGGAGTTGCACTACCGACAGGGCGTTGTAACCAATTACTCCATGGGAATATCTGCATATACCTGTTATGTAATGGTAGCAATCTATATGCTGGTTTCGATTGGTATTTTTCTATATAAATGGAAGACCTTAGACAGACGCAAGCAGATTAGCATATCGACGTATCTTATTGTTACGACCGGGGTAACCGGGTATCAGATGTGGAAGCCGGAGGCGTTGATGACAGCACTGGTTCCTACGATGGTGGTAATCAGCATTTATCTGAATCAGGAAAATCCATTGTTTACAAAACTGCAGAAGTATCATGATGAAATGATAAAGGGATTTGCAACCTTGGTAGAGAATCGGGATGACAGTACGGGCGGGCATATTCACCGGACCACTGCCTATGTTGAATTGCTGGCAGAGGAGTTAAAGAAGCGGGGATTTTACAAAGACCAGTTAACATCAGACTATATTCAGAATCTGGTGATGGCGGCACCTATGCATGATATAGGAAAAATAGCAATTCCGGATGGAATTTTGCAAAAGCCCGGAAAGCTGACCGCAGAAGAGTATACGATTATGAAAACCCATGCGGAGCGTGGAGGAAACATCATTCGTCACACCTTCGGACATCTGGGGGAAGATGCCTATGAGGAAATGGCATACGAAGTTGCCAGACATCATCATGAGAAATGGAACGGCGGCGGATACCCGGATGGCTTGGTACGAAAAGAAATTCCGTTATGTGCAAGAATTATGGCAATTGCAGATGTATTCGATGCGGTGTCTGCAAAAAGATGTTATCGGGATGCATTGCCACTTGAAGAATGCTTTCGTATTATAGAAGAAGGAAGCGGAACAGACTTTGACCCGGTTATGGTAGAAGTATTTTTAGACATGAAGGAAAAAATCACGATTGTATATAAAAACAGTGATGCGAAATGCGGAATAAAACAGACAGATAGTAGTGAAATAAAGATGTGAGACGGAATCAAGGGACAGGAGGATAAACAGGAATGCAGGTAACAGAAGTTACAGTTGATTCATATGAGGAAGAGGGAATTACGCTATCCTATATGGAGCTGACAAGGGATTTTGCAGAAATAAGAGATTATTGTCTGCACAAGGGAGAGACCATCATCGGATATACCGAAAGCAAAGAAGCGGTCAATATTCGGGTAGAAGACATTTTGTATTTTGAGGCAGTCGGCGAATTAGTCTTTGCCTATTTGGAGCAGAGTATGTACGAGATTCACAGACGGTTGTATCAGGTTGAAGCTAATCTCCAACAAAAGTATATCCGGCGTGCTTCCAAGTCCATGTTGATTAATGTGGACCGCATTATTTCGGTGCGTTCAGCATTAAATGGACGGCTCTATGCAAAAATGGAAAATGGCGAGGACGTATTGATTTCAAGAAATTACGCAAAGCAGATTGCAAATTGTATTATGGAGGATTGTGATGAAGGAATTTGACCCATTTCGGGAATTTTTATTTGATTATATTACCGTTGTTGCAGAAAACACCTTGGCAATTGCTGTGATTGGAAGCATCTTTGTACGAAATGCCAGTATAAGCTTCCTGTATTTCTTTTTGCCGTTTGGACTGGCATTTATCTGTATGCTGCCATGTATACCGATTTACTTAAAGGAGGACATGACCGTAAAACAAATCTGGATTCAGAGAATTGTGGAATTAATTGTGTTAGAAATTGCCATGTATATCGCAATACGATTTGTAATAGGAGAAATGCTGCCGACCTTCGGCTATGTTGCCATTTTGATTTCAACAGCGTTTTTTGATGTACTGTCATATCTGATTAAATGGTATCTGGAAAAGGAAGAAGCAGACAAAATCAACCGCAAGATACAGGAACATCGAAGAAAGAAGCTGGAGCAGGCGGCTGGTGAACAAAATTAAACATTATAAAAAAGATTACAAAGAAAAATTACAAAGAAAGATTACAAAAAAGATTATAGAAAAAAAGATTGTAGAAAAAAAATATACGTGGTACAATACACATGTAATAGATGAAAAGCAATGACGGAAAGAGTATTATATCAGGAACATCCAGAGAGAACAGCAAATGGTGGAAGCTGTTTATGGAAATGATATAAGAAGACCATTTCTGAGCTGTGCGTAAAAGGTTTTACATGTACAATCCGATGTGATGCCGAAGCGTTACCGTGTAGCTTACGTTACAAGCAAAGAGTGAAAAATAAGGTGGAACCGTGTATAAGCACCCTTAGGTATGTAAACCATATCTATGGGTGTTTTTTTAATTCCAAAAGGAAGAGACAAAGGAGAATAGCAATGGTGAATTTTAAGGAAGACGAGCAGTTAAAGACATTAAATCATTCCTGTGCACATTTAATGGCACAGGCAATCAAGCATCTGTATCCACAGGCAAAATTCTGGGTAGGCCCAGTAGTAGCCGAGGGCTTCTACTATGATGTGGATTTAGGTGATGATGTGATTCGGGATGAAGCAGATATAGCCGCAATTGAAAAGGAAATGAAGAAAATAGCAAAAACCGGAAAAAAGATTATCCGGAAAGAAATTTCCAAGGACGAAGCTATGGAAATGTTCAAGGATGATGAATATAAGCTGGACTTGATTTCAAATCTGGAAGACGGAACTATTTCCTGCTATGAGCAAGGAGATTTCACAGACCTCTGCCGCGGACCTCATGTGGACAATGTGAAGCTGTGTCGCTATTTTAAACTGATTCGCCATTCCGGTGCATATTGGAAGGGAGATAAGGATAACAAGGTTCTGCAGAGAATCTATGGTGTATGCTTCCCAACACCGGAGGAGTTAGAAGAGCATTTAAGATTATTGGAAGAGGCAAAGGAACGTGACCACAGAAAAATCGGTAAGGATATGAACCTGTTCATGGTGGATGATTTGGTAGGTCGTGGACTTCCGATGTTCCTTCCAAAGGGATACGTTATCTGGCAGGAGCTTGAAAATTATATTAAGGAAAAGGAACGCAAGCTGGGCTACCTTCATGTTATGACCCCATGTGTAGGTACAGTGAATTTGTATAAGACATCCGGACACTGGGACCACTATAAGGAAAATATGTTCCCGGCAATGGAGGTAGAGGGAGAATCCTTTGTATTGCGTCCGATGAATTGTCCGCATCATATGATGATTTATGCAAACAGAATGCATTCCTATAAGGATTTGCCGATTCGGATTGGTGAAATCGCACATGACTTCCGGTTTGAAGCAAGCGGTACTTTGAAGGGAATTGAGAGAGGCAGACATTTCTGTCAGAATGATGCACATCTTTTCGTAACACCGGAGCAGATTAAGGATGAGTTTACCAAGGTGGTAGACCTGATTTTCAGTACCTATAAGGATTTTGGAATTACAGATTACCGTTGCGTGCTTTCCTTGCGTGACCCTGAAGATAAGACAAAGTATCATGACGATGATGAAATGTGGAATACCGCTGAAAATGCATTGCGTGAGGTTATGAATGGACTGGGAATCGAATATACGGAAGAAATCGGTGAGGCAGCTTTCTATGGACCGAAGCTGGATGTAAATGTAAAGCCGGCAGTTGGTAACGAATATACCTTGTCTACCTGCCAGTTGGATTTCTGCCTGCCTGCAAAATTCCAGTTGACATATATTGATAAGGATGGCGAGAAGAAGACCCCTGTGGTTCTTCACCGGGCAATCCTTGGTTCGCTGGACAGATTTATGGCATACATTCTGGAAGAAACAAAAGGAAATTTACCGACATGGCTGGCACCGGTACAGGTTAAGGTAATGCCGGTTAAGACAGACAACGAGGAACTGATGGCGTATGCACATACGGTATGTGATGCACTGGATGCAGCAGATGTTAGAGTAGAATTGGATGACCGGGCAGAGAAGCTGGGATACCGTATGCGGGAGGCACAGGTACAGAAGGTTCCGTATCTTTTGGTAATCGGCTTTAATGAAATGGAAGAGAAAACCGTTTCTTACAAGCTTCATGGAGAAAAGGATGCAACCGTTATGCCTTTGGATGAGTTTGTGAAGAAGATAGACGAGGAGATTAAGAATAAGTTAAGAACCAAATAAGGCGGAATAAGTTTGAACGGCAGGAAAGAGATTTCCTGCCGTTTTTTTACTGATTTCTAGTGTTACATTACCACATTTTCCGGTTTTTTTCCAGTCTTGTATTTACACGATATATGGTGTAATAAGAATTACACAGAATGGAAAGGAGAAATGGATATGGATAATATGACGGCGAAGGTGAGTTGCTTTGCAAGAGCCTATCATTTTAAGAACAATGCGGAGTGGATATTTCGGGATGATAAGGCGGAGGTACTTTTGGGAAACTCGGACTATGCGGCAATTGCAGAAAATATGACAAAGGGGATTTCATTTTTTGCACCGGATTTTGAAGGAACGGCTGAAGAAGCATTGGGGTATATCGTAAATCACCAGTTAGCACCCTCTGTACTTGGAAGAAGTGCATTCTGCGAAAAGCACTTAAAGAATGAGATACAGCTTGGATGCCGACAGTATGTGTTGTTTGCTGCCGGATTTGATACCTATGCATATCGTGAAAGACAGGAAGGGTTGACTGTTTTTGAATTGGATTTGCCGGAGATGTTGGAGGATAAGACAAAACGGGCAGAAACGGCAGGCTTGGTCTGGCAAAATAAAACCGTACCCGTACCATGCAATCTGACTGAGGAAAACTGGGCGGACAAGCTGCTGGCAGGAGGTTTCCAGAGTGAAAAGAAAGCATTTGGAAGTCTCTTAGGTATCAGCTACTATTTGTCAAAGGAGGCATTTAGACGCTTGATTTTGAAAATCTCGAAATTATGGACACAGGGTAGCGTTATTTGTCTGGATTATCCACTCATAAATGGAGGAGAAGCAAGTGAACGAAACCGCCAACTGGCAAGTGCGGCAAATGAACCGATGCAGGCACAGTACAGTTATGAAGAAATGGAAGCATTACTGGCAGAAGCAGGATTCCTGATATATGAACATGTTCAGGAAGTAAAGGGAGTGGGGTATTTGCTTGCAAATAAGTATTTGGGGTGAGAGGGAGGAGGGGGAAAGCGAGGTGATGTAAAAAGGTACTTGCTGATGAGACTAAATAGTTGTAGAATAAAGTAAAAGTATTTCTATATTGAAATTACATTTGAGATAAGCTTACTCCTGGCAAGTACCGTTCTCGATTTTGTAGTGATGGGGGCATCTGGACAGGGAATGATGTTTCTGTACCATGGGGATTAAATTATGGATAGGGCGGTGAACTCAATTTGGGTTATATAATTAGGAGGTTGTTTCTTGAAAGTATTTGTATTGTTAAATAAGAAGTATAATATGATTGAGATTATAGAGAAAAAGATGATAATATTGAACATAGAAAGCGGCTGAAAATTTTATGTAATGAGTAACATGATATATGGAAAGATACTTGAATAGTGTTTAGCAATTTGGTAGTAGTAAAAGTGAGAATGCTTTTGGTGGCTAGAGTTACCACAGGGACAGCCAATATTAATGTGTAGGTTGACGTAGCCCATTTGTTTCCATTTTATTAGGCAATTAAGAAAAAATATTATTGTAAGAGGATTTGTTTAATGGAGAAAAGTATCTATAGATTTATAAGTTTTGAGACTTTTGTTGATTTGATATTAAGAGAAAAACTTTGTTTAGTTCATCCTTCATTATGGGAAGATCCAAAGGAGTTAGAGGTATATAATAAAGCATGCAATGAAGATATTATTACAAGAGATGCAATTGGTTTATTGCAATATAAAACATATGCACAGAGTTGGACAGAAGTGAGTGAAAGTGATGCGATGTGGCGTATCTATTCGTATAATAAAATGTCTATAAGAATTCATTCTAGTATTGAATTTTTTAACTCAATAAATGGTTTAGATATTCGAAAAGTAATATATACGGGAGATATAGACAATGCAATTAGCAAATTTAAGGAAGAAAGAGACTTTTTACAGTTATTAGCAATTAAAAGAAAATTTTTTGAACATGAGAAAGAAATAAGAATAATACATAGATATAAATATAAAGATGAAGGGGATATACAAAGACACTTAGAGGCATTTTGGTTATTGAATGATAAAAACTTTTTTAATTCAAAATATCAAGATGAGATTATGCTTAAGAAATATAAGGAATTGATAAATATTGATATTGATAAAAAAACATATGAAATTCCAGTGGATATATTTGCGATGATTAAGGATGTTATGCTAAATCCATTTGCCCCAAGTTGGTTTGAAAAAACTGTTGAGTTGTTTTGTAGACAATATGGCATAACATTTTTAGGTAAATCCACAATATACTAAACTGCATTTGCCAAAGATAAATTTAGTGAAGTGTAAAAATTGTTCCTCATATGCAAAAATATCGATGTATATAAAGGCTTTGATTGCTTTTTATTATTGATTTGCTCGACGGAGCTATGGCTTTATGTTGATTGAGTGTTGATAAGAAAATTTATTAATCTATATCCTCACACATAACAATAACTTAAAGAAGAAGTTTGCTGCTTATATCGGACAGCATATATAAGAGTGCTAAAAGGAAACGAATAAAGTCTTTTTAGAGTGGAAAAGGCTATTATGATATAATGTAGAGAAAAGAAAGCTATAAGCAAAAATAGTAAAGGGGTGTATATTAATATGATTATTTTTGAAATGGAAAAAGAAGATGTAAAATATGCTGATAGTATTTGCAAATTAGCTGATATGTGTATTGTAGTTGATAATCCGAAATCATTTAGCAGTAATCTTGATACTGTCATTCAAATTGGAGTTGAACTTGCACCCTATGCAATTTCAGGGGTTACACTGATTATTATTGAATTAATAAAAAATAGAAAAAAAATTAAGATAAAAGTTTCAGATAGCGGCTTTGAGATTGAAGGTGATGAAGAAAAGACACTAGAAGTTGCAAGAAAACTTATTGAACAACAACAAGAAGAAAAAGCCAAAAAAGTAATAAATGATTTATTATTAGGAGAATAAATAGTACGATTATGAATGATGATGAGAAAGTTATAGAATTTGTTAAGAGTACAAGATATAGTACATATACAAGTGAATTATCGGAATCGGAACAAACTAGATTAAAGGTTTTATTTGACGATTGTTTATCTATAATTGTAAAGGGATATGTTGAGAAATTTATGCCCTCACTTATTATATGTGATACTTATAATAAATATAGTTTAGTTATGCCCGTAAGACGCTATGATAATAGTTACAAGTATTATATCTTATACGATTGTCATTTGAATCAAATTAATCGATTACTTGATGCATTTTATCTTGATAATAAGGATTCTGCACATGATATTTGGAAGCTTGCATATGAGTTGTTTGCAGAGGATGCATTATTGGAGAATAATGAAATTTTGGTATCATATTATGGATTGAATAAAGTTGCTTTAGGCTCGTTTGATGTGAATGTTAAAGAACAAGTGGATTTAGATTTTATTATAGATATTCAGGAACGATATGTTATTGGTCATGAATTGGGACATTGGATTTATAAAGTAATAGAAAATAAAAATGGAGAAAGTATATTAAACATAAGTTTTGATGCAGAGTGGACTCAATTCTTAAAAAATATTAAGGCCATTTTGTGTGATTTATATGAAGAATATGAAAGTAATTTCAAATTAGAAGAGTATGTTGAATTAATTCATGAACAAAGATATCTTGTTAATGAAAACGATGAAATCTTGGAAGAATGTTTTGCGGATGCTGTAGCTTATGCGATGACTTTTTCATATGTTGCCCAAAATTATTCTGAAAATTTAAATCGTAAACTTCTTGCGGGAAAGGCTTTGATTTTAGAAATGATGAATTTGCAATTGTTAGCTATGCAGCATATGTATGTATCTGAAAAGTCATTTGAAGCATCAACATCGATAAGGGTTGGATTTTTACGTAACTATGTGCCACTTTATTTCGAGGAAAATGAAAAAGCGTTTGATGAGATGTTGGAAAAAACTGTAGTTCGTTATGAAGAGAGAATCACTAATATTATGTTGGAGTGCTTTTCTGAATTAGAAGATAGGAGCGATAATATTTATGATGCCTTGATTGATATAGATGGGGTGTTAAATTTTAATAAACTTGTAGGGTTAACAGATGTATATCAAAATAGTGATTCAAAATAGTGGTTTAATAACAAGAAGATAGCTATAATAAATTTATATACTGTTAGTATGAAAAAAGATAATAATGTAGTCAAAAGATGCGATAACCAAGCGTTTATGTATTTGGTTGTTTTGGTTTTATTAACTATTGGAGAAAAAGTCAGATTTAATAGTGAAATATAATTCTTTCTGTGAGAAAAATAAACAATATATTTGGTAGGTGGTCACATGCAGAATTATGTAAAGAAATGCAAAGATTTAGATTTTGTGAGCCGAATGGATTATGGTTTTTGGGCTCCAAGAAAAGAGTTTAATGGAGAATATGATACAAAGACAATTGAAGAGTGTGTTGGAAGAGATAATTTAACTGCGAGTGCTTTTTATCCTTCTATTGTGCCGTGCTATACTAGTTTAGAAGATGCAATAAGGGAGGATACGGAACCTTTTATAAGGGTAACAGATGCTAGGAGTGGACTTTTAGATTATACAAAAACAGTATTTCTTTCTAATCAAGTTTTAGATAAAAATAAGGTTTCAATAAAAAGAGTAAAACCGGGTGATATTGTTATAACAAAAGGCGGGGAATATATAGGTGAGGCAACGCTTGTTCCGGATTATTATGATGAATACGGAACATGTAGAGATATATTATGTATCAATATGGGACAGGCAACTATTTCAGGGGAGTATTTAGCTAGTTTTTTGCAATCAGAATATGGCAAGACTGAACTGATAAGAACAAAATCTGTTCAAGGACAGCCTCATTTAACACTAAATAAAGTTGCACAGCTAGTTGTTCCAATATATGATCAAGATTTTATGGATGAAATAGCTAGATGCTGGGAATTGTTTTTTGAACAAATAGATTCATCTAATATGCATCTGGAAAATGCAAGAGCAATTTTTGATGATGCACTACAACAAAAAATCAAGACTAAAAAATCTATCATATCATTTAGTGAGATGGTGAATTCATCTGAATTGGCAATAAGATTTGATGTTGAATATTATGAAAGAAAGTGGAGCAATTTGGTAGAAGAACTTAAAGAGAATGGGATTAAGTTTAAGCCTATCAAATATGTGAAACAAAATTTTGAGGCAGAAGATCCAAGAGAGCACTTTTATTATATTACATTGTCTGATATTGACGATAAAAGTGGTATTCTAAAGAGTTTAAAACGAATGGAAGCACATGAGTTGCCAGACAGGGCAAAAGAATGACGCAAAAAGGTGATGTTTTAGTGAGTAGTCTGAAAGGCTCAAAAGAAAAAATAGCGATAATGAATAGTGAATTTAATAATGTTGTTGCATCCACAGGATTTTATGTTATTAGAGATTCAGAATACCTTCCTGAAGTTTTGTATTTAATATTCAGATCGAAATATTATGATATGTTTATTGAACAGATGCCTTCGGGTGCAATAATGTCATCGTTAACGGATAAGTATTTTAAACAATTTCTCGTGCCAGAAATTTCAATAGAACATCAAAATGATATTGCAGAAGAAATACAAATGTATATGATTGAAAGACAGTTGGCATTTGATAATTTGAATCGTGCCATTACTATGTTTGATGAAAAGAAAGCTGATTAGTTATTTTGGGTAGAGACAATGCAAATCGTTGCAGACTTTTGAAGAGAGTTCGATGACCTTCTCATGCATATTTTCGCAGAATTGCAGAGCGGATAATGTTTTGTTGGATATTTGCCAAGATAAAGCAGAACTTCCTAAGATAACTCCACATGTATGCAGACATACATATTGTTCGCATATGGCAAGTAGTGGTGTCAATCCTAAGCATTTGCAATATCTTATGGGACATTCTGAAATTAGTGTCACGCTAGATGTTTATACGCATGTAGATTGGGATAATCTTAGAGGAGATATAAATCTTCTCAATATTGATGAAGAAAGAAACGGATATTCTGTCATGGCATAGTGTAGTTTTTTTCATTGGTAAATCAGATAAAGGGGTATTATTTTACCAAGAATTTTACCAAGAATGACCACCGAATTATGCTGGATTATGCCGAATTATGCTGGTTTCGGTTGTGAAAAACGTAGCTGGATAAAATTGTATTTATGCCCGAAAACCTTGAAAATACGGGCTTTTTGAAAGGAAATTAAGGAATGATAAAAATAATGTTCATCTGCCACGGCAGTATTTTCCGAAAACGCTGAAACCCTTGAATTTATCGTATGTTTTGGACTCTGAGGGAGCAATTTACTAAGAATTTACTAAGAACAGAAAATTAGTAAGAAATCCCTAGCACGAATTTAGAAATGAATATGAAACTTAGGACTTTATTAGTTGTGAAAAACAATTAGTAGAGTCCTTTTTATTTTCAAAAAGGAGGTTCAGAACATGAACAATACAGCGTTAGGCGCAGAGAAAATTATTTTTATTAGCGAAGCACATGAGAAATTCTACTACGAGAAATTGAAAGAAGTAAGGTATCAGGATGTGTACCACAAGGCACTTTGCTATTGCCTTGGCATTAACGATGATACCAGAAGAAATGCGAACCGCATTTATGATTTTAAAACAGGCTGTGTAAAAACAGAATGTTTGCATGAAGGCTGGCAGACCAGCGGAAGCGTGAAAGTAGTCAGAATGGCATTTAATTTATATTGCAATGCCACACCAAGCGTGGATGATTACACGGACGCAGAGGAGCAGATTAACGAGTGCAGGCAGTACACAGTGGAAGAATTGTTTTGCTGTGCCTATGCACCATATTTTTGGCAGGCAATACAAATCCGGTATCCGGAGTATGCAACCTATAACCGGAAACTGTATGCCCTGTTTGGAGGAGCAGATTGATGTTAAAAGTTCGATTGATGGGAACAAAGAATGATATTAAATGGTTTGGGAAGATTTTGCAGAGAAATTCCCAAATTGAAGTGACAGAGTTTTCAGATTTATACCCGAATAAAGGGACAAAGAAGTTTTACAGAGCGTATGTAGAAGTGAAAAAGACTAATGTAGCAGAAAGTTAGCAGAGAGTAAAGGAGAATGTATCATGTGTAAAATAATAGCAATCGCAAATCAGAAAGGTGGAGTCGGAAAGACCACCACAACAAGTAATCTAGGTATTGGACTTGCAAAAAAGGGGAAAAAGGTGCTTCT
>ERZ779737.120-NODE-120-length-82454-cov-4.518768_pt1 | contig 82454 bp, 75 predicted proteins | sample MGYA00511889_ERZ779737 | MGnify/ENA primary metagenome ERZ779737 (study PRJEB29588, sample SAMEA2163575) | human gut metagenome | biome: human gut; feature: human-associated habitat; material: faeces | place: Denmark | collected 2008/2010 ...
ATAGCGAATGTGGATAATCTGCGGGAGTATGAAAAGTGGTTGCGGCATGCGCCGGTTTTTCCTGCGGTATTTTTTCGTTGTTCTCGTCCATTTTATCTGTTTCCTTAATGATTATCCTTTGTTTTTATGTGTGCCGACGGATTCGGCAGCCTGCATGAGATTGAATATCGTGAGTCGTGTATTGGCGTTGCGCAATAAAAGATCACGGGCTTTCTCGGTAGCATCGTAGAGTGCAATCAGACGCGAGAGCGTATACTCGCCGCACAGCGCCTCGGCTTCGTCGCGGTCGGCAAAGAAGCGCAGCGGTGCAGTCTCGCTTTTTTTCTGTAGCGCAAGGTCACGCAGTGCAAGCGAAATATCGCCGAGCAGCTTTGCTGCTTCATCGCGCTTTCCCGACGAATACGGGAACAGCACCGAGAGAAGCTCGCGTCCGTGACCGCGTGAGCAAGCAATGCGGCAGAATTCCGTCGCAGCGGCGCGCCGTGCGGTTACAGCGTCCTTTTCCTTGCCTTCGAAAAGCTCTATTGCGCGTCCTGCACTGCCGTCAGCCGCCATAATGATACCGCGAAAAGCGTTCCGGTCTTCCGTTCGCATCCTTGCGGCTTCGGCGGAGCTTTCCGCTGCTATCGCGGCGACTGTTTCGGGCGGCAGGGGCTGCATTCTCAGCGACGGAGCCCGCGAGCGTATGGTTTCAAGCATATTCCGTGAGTTTTCCGCGATCAGCAGGAAAACGAGATATGCCGGCGGTTCTTCAAGTGTCAGGAGCAACGCGTTCTGTGCCTGCGCCGTCATGGTATCTGCGTCCTCAATGATGTATATCTTGCTGTCAAGCTCGTTCGGCATTACGTGAACGTCGGTACGCAGGTCTCTTATCGTGTCGATGCCTATGCTCGCTTTGCCGTCCTCACGCGTGACTGTTATAACGTCGGGGGAGATGCCGGCAAATATTTTGCGGCAGGCGGGGCATTCACCGCACGGGAGCGGCAATCCGCTTCCCGCACGCTCGCAGCAGAGTGCGGCGGCGATGTTTTTTGCCATCGTTCTCCTGCCGCTGCCCGGGCGACCTTCGATTACATAGGCGTGGGCAAGACCGGAACCGGAGATGATGTCACGCGCGAGCCGTGCACGCAGAGCATCGTTGCCTTTTATGCCCGGAAAGCACATTTCAGTGTTCATCCGCTCACCCGCCTTTCTTCAATCAAATTATTATATCATTTATATTGCGAAAAGTCAATATTCAGTGCGGCGCGGCATAAAAAAGGAATAAAATTTACAGGCAATATTATCTTTGCTGCATTTTGTTGACATGAAACACCGGCGATGCTATAATTAAGGGTGAAAGGTTGGTGCTTTTTAATGAAACGAAGTTCCGGAGTGCTGCTTCACGTTTCATCGTTGCCGGGTAAATACGGCTGCGGTGATTTCGGCAGAGGTGCGACCGATTTTATAGATAAAATGGCGGCGTGCGGATTTTCATGGTGGCAGGTGCTGCCGTTCTGCGTGCCCGACAGGTTTGCGTCGCCGTACAGCTCAATGTCCACTTTTTCTGGCAATCCTTATTTTATCGACCTTGAAGAACTGCAAAAACGCGGTCTTCTTACGGCTGAGGAGCTTGCGTCGGCTGAAGAAAGAAGCCCGTATGCCTGCGAATTTGACCGCCTTGCCGCCGGGAGACTGCCGCTTTTGTTCCGTGCTGCGGAGCGTGCTTTGCGTGATGCGGATACGTCAGCAGCCGTGGATACCTTTATGGACACCGAGCCGCGCATCGCCGAGTTTTGTCTTTTCATGGCAAGACGTGCCGCCAACGGCGATAGGGCATGGCAGGAATGGACGACCGACGGGTATGATCCCGCCGTGCTTGCCGCATGGCGGTTTATCCAGTATGAATTCTTTGGCGAATGGGCAAAGGTCAAGGCATATGCGAATTCAAAGGGGATCGGTGTGATCGGTGACATTCCGTTTTATGTTGCGCCTGACAGCAGCGATGTGTGGGGAAGTCGCGGACAATTCCTGCTTGGCAGTGACGGAAGACCGGACCTTGTCGCGGGAGTTCCGCCGGATTATTTTTCGGAGGACGGACAACTGTGGGGAAACCCGCTTTACGACTGGAAGCACATGAGGGCTGACGGATATTCCTTCTGGCGCGACAGGCTTTCGTTTATGCTTTCGATGCTCGATGGGATAAGGATAGACCATTTCCGCGCGGTGGAATCCTATTTTGCCATACCCGGAGATGCCGTGACTGCTCGCGAGGGCGGCTGGCGGCGCGGACCGGGGCTCGGATTTGCAAAGATCATCAAAGATATTGCGGGAGATAAGCTCGTGATCGCCGAAGACCTCGGAGACGATACCGCTAAAGCGCGCGAGTTGATCGAAAAATGCGGGTTTTCGGGTATCCGTGTGCTTCAGTTCGGTTTCACGCCGGGGCGAGATATGCACCACAGACCGCACAGCTATCCCGAAAAATGTGCCGCATACACCGGCACACACGACAACAACACGCTGCTCGGCGATATTTATGAAATGCCGCCCGACTGCCGCCGCGAGCTTTTTGATTATTGCGGCTGTCCGGATAACTTCGATGCGGCGTGTGTTCAGGCTATCAGGGTACTTATGGCATCCGCGGCGGGGACTGTTATCATACCCATGCAGGATATTCTCGGCTTTGGTGCCGATACGCGTATGAACCGCCCGGGTGTCGGCGAGGGCAACTGGACGTTCCGCATTACATACGATCAGCTCTCATCTGTCGATGTCGGGAGGTTTGCCCGCATGAACGAGCTGACGGGAAGAAAATAAAACCGAGAAGGACCGCACTGTGCGGTCCTTTTCGGTTTTATTGCGTATATGTGCCGGGTGCTTTATTCTTCGCAGTACGGGTTATCCTTTGCGGCGGCACGCATTGCGAGGATCGTCTGACGCGGACGCGGCGAGCCGAATATTGCAGAGCCCGCAACGATGACATTGGCTCCCGCCACGGTGACAAGCGCGGTGTTGTCGGCTGAAATGCCGCCGTCGACCTCTATGTCGGTGTCAAGTCCGAGCTCGTCTGCACGACGGCGCAGAAAGCGCACCTTTTCAAGTGTCTCGGGCATCAGTTTCTGACCTCCGAAGCCGGGAACGACCGTCATCACGAGCACCATATCCAGCATTGAAAGGAATGGGAGCACTTCGTCTGCCGGAGTTGCGGGGGATATCGCCATCGACGCACGAACGCCCGCATCCTTTATACGTGCTATGAGCGGTGCGGGATCGGCGACAGCCTCGCGGTGAAAGGTGATGATATCGGCTCCGGCGGAAATAAAGCGATCAAGATATTTTGCCGGATCGCTTATCATGAGATGAACGTCGAATATAAGCGACGTGCGCGGACGGAGCGCGGCAATGAGGTCGGGACCAAAGCTGATATTCGGCACAAAATGCCCGTCCATTATGTCAAGATGCAGAAAATCTGCGCCCGATTCTTCAATACGGCGCACAGAGGCGCCGAGTTCGGTATAGTCTGCCGCGAGAAGCGACGGCGATATGTATATGTTTTTACTGGTGTTCATTATCGTTTTCCTTTGCTTTACTCGGATCTGCGGCGGTGACGCACGGGGACGTTTCGCCATATCCTGTATATGAGAGAGTGCGGTGAGGCGCCGGGAAGGGAAGTTTCAAAGCTTACGGTGGGACGTCGGGGAATATTATCCCGGAGCGTGCCGCTTTTCTTACGGAGCGTCGCGGATATCCCGCGGAGTCTGCGGCGCTCCGATCGGTCACAGCCTCTCTATCAGGCAAACGGCGTGGGCAGCAATGCCCTCGCCGCTGCCGGTGAAGCCGAGACCTTCTTCGGTGGTTGCTTTTACGCTGACGTCATCTATGCTCACACCCAGCGCGGCAGCAAGCCTTTCGCGCATGATCGGGATGAACGGCGCGAGCTTAGGCCGCTGCGCCAGGACCGTTGAGTCTACATTGATTATGCGATATCCGTTCGAGCGGAGCAGCGCAGAGACATTTTTTGCAAGCGCAAGGCTGTCGGCACCCGCATATGCGGGGTCGCTGTCGGGAAAATGTTTTCCGATATCTCCGAGCGCGGCGGCGCCGAGCAGAGCATCCATTATTGCGTGAGTCAGCACGTCTGCGTCGGAGTGACCGAGCAGACCGAATTCATAGTCTATTTTAACTCCGCCGATTATCAGGTCACGCCCGCGGACGAGCCTGTGCACATCGTATCCGTGTCCTATCCTCATGCTCCTGTACCTGCTTCCGCTTTATTTGCGCGGCGGAAGTTTATTATGGCTTCCGCTATCGGAATGTCGCACTCGGTGGTGATCTTGATATTTTCTCTGCCGCAGTCAACGAGTCTGACCTTGTATCCTATATGCTCGACAAGAGAATTGTCATCCGACGCGGCAAAGCCCTCGTCGCGCGCGGTGTAGGCTGCCGCTCTGTAAAGGTTGGCGCCGAACACCTGCGGCGTCTGTACCTGCCACACGGTGCTGCGTTCGACCGTTGCGGAGATAAATCCGCGTTCGTCGGCAGTTTTTATCGAATCGACTGCGGGAGTTGCGGCGGTCGCGGCGCTGTATTTGTATGCCGCAAGGCAGACCGAGCGTATGATATCGGGCGTTGTCAGCGGGCGTGCGGCATCTGCGATCGCAAAGAAAGCCACTCCGTCATCTGCTGCTTGTATGCCGTTCATTACCGATTCCTGCCTCGTCGCGCCGCCGTGCACGAGCGCACGTATTTTTGTAAACCCGAATTTTTCACGGTATTCGTCATAATAATGCTCGTCTCCCGGACGTATGACGATAATTATATCGTTTATGCAATCTGCATCCTCGTATGCGCGTATCGTCATTGCGACAACGGGCATACCGCAAAGCGGCAGAAACTGCTTCGGCGTTGTGCCGCCCATGCGCTCGGATGAGCCGGCGGCAACGATTATTGCGGCAGTGCGGCGGTTTTGCGTTTTGCCGATGACTGTGCGCAGTATGTCTGCCGCGTCATCGAATTTTTTCTTGTCACGGTGATTCATAATGTGTAGTTTTTCTCGTCAAATGTGCCGTCCTCAAGCTCGCTTATCATACGCAGGCGGCGCTTGTGGCGCTCCTCGTCAAGAGGCTCGTTGGCAAGGAACGTATCGGTGATGGCGGCGATCTTTTCGTCGTCAAGCACGCGCGCACCCATACAGAGAACATTGGCAGCATTGTGCTTGCGGGTCATTTCGGCGGAGAAGAGATCCGAGCATACAGCCGCGCGGATGCCGCGGTGCTTGTTTGCCGCAATGGAAACGCCTATACCCGTGCCGCATATGAGTATGCCGAGCGTGAATTCACCGCTCTGTATTCTTTTGCAGAGCATATGCACGGGAATGGGGTAGTCGCAGCTTTCGGTCGAGAAGCAGCCAACATCCGTTACGCTCCAGCCGTCCCTTTCAAGTTTTGCGATAAGCCTGAGCTTTGCTTCGTAGCCCGCATGGTCGCAGCCGATTATGATCTTTTTCTGTTCGTTCATTGTTTTTGTTGCCTTTCGGAATATAAATATGTGCTATGTGCGTATGTCAATTGTTCGCGCCTGCTTCGGCTTCCAGGCGCTCGGCGCGTTCACGCTCAGCCTGTGAGAGCCGCAGGTATACCGGACGCAATGAATCGGCGTCGCCGTATTCGCCGCGTCGGTATGCAAGCCATGCCGATAGTGCGACAGAGTATGCCGACTGGTATCTCATCGGTTCGGGAGTGTCATAAACCGTCCCCTCGGGCATGAGGCCTTGTACAAGCCCGTACCCGTCGCCGCAGAGCCATACTTTGCCGAGCGGCAGAGTTTCGTTTTCAAATTCGGTGTAGGATATCGCACGGTCCGGGGTAAGGCGCTCAAGCTCGGATCCGCGTCTTACAAAGCGGGCGGTGTAGAGCTGACCGCGGCGTGCATCCATCACGGGGCATATTATCTTCGATGCGTCGTCCCCGAAGTCAAGGTTCCGTGCCAGTGCTTCGAGCGTCGAAACACCGACGGCGGGACGCCCCGAGCCGAAAGCCAGTCCCTTTACGGTCGCAACGCCTATTCTCACTCCGGTGAATGATCCGGGACCCGCGGAACAGGCGAAAAGATCGACGTCATGCGGCTTCATGCCGAATGCGTTCAGCATAGATTCGATCATCGGCAGCAGCGTTTCGCTGTGCGTGTTGCCGTTATTGAGCGTGAACTCGGCAAGCATCGTCCGGTCATCGCAAAGTGCGACGGTAGCGGTCTTTGCGGTGCTGTCAACGGCTAATATTTTCATTGTTGCAGCTCCTCTCTCGTTATTCTTTCGACCGTTATGCGGCGGTCGTTTTCGGCGCCGGTCTTTGCGACCGTAACTCGGATATAGTCCGCAGGCAGCGCCCACGGTATATTTTCGCACCATTCGGCAAGGCAGAACCCGCCGCGGCTCTCATAGTCGTAAAAACCGGCTGAGTAAAGCTCGTCGTCATCGGTGATACGATACATATCAAAGTGAAAGACAGGGCGCGTCCCGTGTCTGTACTCATTCACAAGCGCAAATGTGGGCGAGCGGACTGCTGAGCCGGGGGACGTCACCGAGGCAAAGCCGCGCACAAATGCCGTTTTTCCCACGCCGAGGTCGCCGTAAAGCGCAACAAACGTCGGAAGGCTGCCCGCCTCCATCATTTTCGCAAGGCGTGCTCCGACGGCTTCGGTCTCCTCGGGCGAATGAGTCACCGTGTCAGTGAGCATGACCGATCTCATGATTTTTCCGTCCGTCTTTCGCTTACTTTTTCACGCGTCCCGTCAGGTCTTACGATAACGGTGCTGTCAAGCTGACCGCGCAGATTCGCGCGTACCTCGGCAATATATTCCGCGCGCAGATCCGCCTGCTCGGCTGCCTCTGCCTCGGTGAGTCCCTCGGCACGCGATTTGCGTGCAAGCGCGTTTATTCTGTCTACCTTTGTTTTTTTCATTCCGGTCCCTCTTCCGCTATCGCAGTTTACATTGATACGCCTTTTTATTAATTATATCACTTTAGGGGGCGAAAATCAATGTTTTCACGATCATGCGCATTGATTTTATCAAATAAAACGCCGTGATTGCACCGAAAAAGTGATGCAAACGTGACGAAAACCGAAAAAAATGGCTGTATCCGTCGAATTTAAAGAAAAGTATTGATTTGAGAGAGAAATAGAGTTATAATATTATTTAACAAACTTGATTACCGAGGAGGCTGTTATGTCAAACGGAAACGGAAAAACAATGCCGAGGATGCGCAAAGCGGTCATTCCGGCAGCAGGGCTCGGAACGCGCATGCTGCCGATCGCACGTGCCGTACCTAAAGAGATGCTCCCCATCGTTGACAGACCCGCTGTTTCTTACCTTGTAGAAGAGGCAGCCAAAAGCGGCATAGAAGATATATTGATAATCACCGGGCGCGGAAAAGGTGCTATGGAGGATTATTTCGATTATTCACCCGAATACGAGGTGCATTTTGCAGCCAAGGGCAAGGACGGTGCTGTAGCCGAAATGCGCAAGACCGGCGACGCCTACGGCGCAAGAGTCTATTTTATCCGTCAGAAGGAAGCACGCGGGCTCGGACATGCGGTCGGCTGTGCGCGTTCATTTATCGGCGACGAGCCGTTTGCGGTGCTTTACGGCGATGATATCATTTTCTCCGAAAAGCCTGTCGTGGCACAGATGATAGAAAGCTACGAGCGCTACGGGAGAGCCGTGTGCGGCGTAAAGCCGGTGCCCGAGGAACTGGTGTTCAAATACTGCTCGCTTAAAACGCACACGATCGAAGGAAGCGATAATGAATTTTTTGTTGACGACATGATCGAAAAGCCGCAGACACGCGAGCAGATGTTCAGCAATTATTCGATACTTGGCAGAGTGCTGCTGACGCCCGAGATATTTGATATAATCGACGCGACGTCTCCCGGAGCGGGCGGTGAGATACAGCTTACCGATGCTATGCGCACACTTGCGCAGCGCGACGGCATGACGGCGCTTGATTTTGAAGGCACACGTTTTGACCTCGGCTCAAAGCTCGGCTTTCTCAGCGCAAATGTGACCCGCGCATTTGACGACCCGGAGCTCGGTGAGGATTTTCGTGAGTTCCTGCGCGGATTTGCCAAAGAAAAGGGGATCATATGAATTCCGAAGGTATCGCAAGGCGCTCAAAGGATAATTATTATCTCGATATTGCCGAAACGGTCTCGGAGCGCAGCACATGTCTGCGCCGCCGCTTCGGTGCGATAATAGTAAAAAATGACGTTATCGTATCTACCGGGTACAACGGTGCTCCGCGCGGACGCGCCAACTGCAACGAACTCGGGATATGCTACCGTGAAAAGCTCGGCATTCCGCGCGGAGAAAGATATGAGCTTTGCCGCTCGGTCCATTCGGAGGCAAATGCGATAATTGCCGCGCCGCGTGAGCAGATGCTCGGTTCAACGCTGTATATGTGCTGTACGTCTCCCGTTGACGGTAGTATAATGCCGGGCACGACATCCTGCATGATGTGCAAGCGGCAGATAATCAACGCCGGCATTGCGCGCGTGATAGTGCGCGACGACAGGGAGAATTACCGCGTGATAGATGTGTCGGAATGGATAGAGAACGACGATTCTCTCGGCGGCAAGACGGGATATTGAAAGAAAAGGTCTGATTTGAAATGCAAAACAAACATTTGTGGAAAAAAACCGCAAGAACGGTGCTGCTTTCGGCGCTTGTATGTGTGATGCTAGGCACCACGGTCTGTCTCGGCGGCTGCAAGCGCAAGCTTGATTCAAGCGGTATGAGCATAATCGATCGCAAAAGCGGCGCTTCATACCGATATATGCCTGCATATATCGGTCCCGCGGAAAGGTCGAAAAAAGCATACGCCAGCGCAACGATATCCGGTGCAAAGCAGGATCTCTATACGATAAGAGGACTTGACGCATCCGAGTGGCTGTGCACAGAGTGGGGCGATGTTCTTTACTCCGGCAGCGACCGCATACTCACCATTACCGATTTTGAACCTTCAAAAGCCTATATATGCAATGCCGAGGGTACAGTCAACATTGCGCTCGTTGAAATAAGCGGCGCCGATCTTGATGCCATAGTGAAATGCTGGGCTGATGGAGAGGCTGCGGAATATCCTCTTTCCGAGCCGTCAAACGCTTATCTTGTAAGATTTGAATCCGAAAAATACCCCGGGCTTTACTACACCGTTTCCGCGCTTGAGTACGGAAGCACGGTGTATCTTTACAGCAAATACGAAGATGCGCGGTGTGTGGACGGCACTGCGGCACTCGAAAAGTTTCTGGCAGATGAGTGATAACGATAAGAATGCAGTGATGACCGACGGGTTTACCGTCACCGCATTTTCCGAGCGTCATGCCGAGGCAGCCGCAATGATCGAAAAAGAAGTATTTTCGGAACCGTGGAGCCTGCGGGCGATACGCGATCTGTTTCTCGGCGGCTGTGTTACGTCGGATATTGCCGACGGTGCATTCGGCGGCGAGTCCGGCGCGTGCGGGAGCATCTCGGCGCTAGCATGCGAGGCGCCGGACGGGACGCTCGCGGCATACGGCGGGATCGAGTGCGTGCTTGACGAGGCAAATATCGTGAATATCGCCACGAGCCCCGAATATCGCAGGCGCGGCTGCGCACGTGCGGTCATGGGAGGACTTCTCGATATAGCGAAGAAAAAAGGCTGTACACGCGTTACGCTTGAGGTGAGGGAACACAATCTCCCCGCGCAGGCGCTTTATCGTTCGTTCGGGTTTACGCCCGCGGGAATAAGAAAGCACTTTTACAGCTTCCCGGACGAGAATGCGATCGTCATGGAGAAGTACCTCGTAAAAGAATAAAGGAAATACACGAGAGATGCTTATACTTGGAATAGAATCATCATGTGACGAAACATCGGCGTCTGTCGTCGAGGAAAAGGACGGCGTTGTCAAAGCGCTGTCGAATATAGTCGCGTCGCAGATAGAAACGCACAGACTTTACGGCGGTGTGGTGCCCGAGATAGCCTCACGCGCACATATCGAGGCGATATGCCCGACTGTCAGCCGTGCTCTCGACGAAGCCGGGGTAACGCCGGAGGCTCTTGACGCGGTCGCGGTAACATCTCATCCGGGGCTTATCGGGGCGCTGCTTGTCGGTGTGAATTTTGCAAAGTCCTTTGCATATGCATGGGACAAGCCCATAATCCCGGTCAATCACGTTTATGCGCACACGGCAGCGGCGTATCTGACCGTCCCGGGGCTGAAGCCTCCTTTTCTGTCGCTCGTGGTTTCGGGCGGGCATACATCCTTCTATCATGTAAAAAGCTTCACCGAATACCGCGAGATCGGCGGAACGCGGGACGATGCCGCAGGCGAGGCGTTTGACAAGATCGGAAGAGTCATAGGACTTCCGTACCCGGGCGGCGCCGATATGGATCGCCTGGCGCGCGAGGGTGACCAAAGTCCCGAAAGACGCGGATTCAGGCTTCCGTCACCGGCACTTGCGGGAGACAATCTTGATTTTTCGTTCAGTGGGCTCAAGACTGCGGCGCTGAATCTCATCAACGGTATGCGTCAGCGCGGTGAAGTGCTTGAGGGCGAGCGCCGTGCCGCATTTGCTTCAGCTTATACGGGCGCGATAGTCGAGGCGATAGTATCAAAGATCCCCGCCGCATTTGAGGCGAGCGGATGCGACAAGCTCGTTATCGCCGGCGGTGTGGCTGCAAATTCCCATCTGCGCGAGGCTGCTGCCGCAGTCTGCCGGGCACGCGGAGCGGAGCTTATACTTCCGCCCGTAGCTTTGTGCGGAGACAATGCTGCAATGGTTGCTGCCGAAGGAACGTTTCTTTACAAAGCCGGTGTGTGCGGCGGCACAGACCTCAATGCACATGCCGACGACGGCGACTGAGGACACTTAAATTCAAAAGAACGGAGAGCGGTGAAATGAATATCATGGAAAACAAAAGCATTCAGAATGATGAGCTTCACCACGACAGAAATATATCGGACGCCGTTATAAAGCGTCTTCCGCGATATTACAGATATCTGCGGGAGCTGCTTTCGCACGGAAGAACGCGCATAAGCTCAGCCGAACTTGCCGGGATCATGAATGTGACCGCCTCGCAGATCAGGCAGGATCTTAACTGCTTCGGCGGTTTCGGTCAGCAGGGCTACGGTTATAATGTCGAGAAGCTCTATACTCAGATACTTGACATTCTCGGCGCGAACAACGGATATACGGCTGTCATAATAGGCGCGGGCAACCTCGGGCGCGCTATTGTGCGTTCGCCCATGTTTGAGCGTCGCGGCGTCAGAGTTATGGCGATGTTCGACACAAACCCGGCTGTAACGGGGGATGCAGTCGCGGGGGTTACTATCTACCCTTCATCCGAGCTTGGTGACTACTGCCGCAAGCACAAGGTGGATATTGCCGTTCTTACGCTGCCGCGTGAGTGCGCTGCCGATGTGCTGCGCACTGTTGAAGACGCGGGTGTCCCGGGGGTGTGGAACTTTACCAGCAACGAACTGGATCTTAAGCAGAAGTCGGCTATTGTGGAAAATGTCCATCTCGGAGATTCGCTCATGACGCTGTGCTATCGTCTGCATTCAAGCGAGCAAAACAAAGACTGATCACCATGGATAACAAAGCAAAGGATACAAATAATAAAGGCGGCGTGTCCCCCTCGTCGCGCCCGAAGATAAATTTCGGGAACAGCGTGTTGGTAATGCCGCGCGCTGCCGCCGAAAGATTCGCATCCGCTACAAAAAAGGATATCATGGCTCTCATGTATTGCCTTGCGGAATCGTCGGGATGGTCCCGCGACGATGCTGCTGCGGCTTTCGGAACCGCGGCTGAGGATGACCCCGATGCCGCACTGGCTTTCTGGCGCGGAGTCGGGATATTCTCGTCTGCCGATGAGCAGACTGCCTATAAGCTCGATAAACGTGACAAAAAGTCCGACGCGGGCGGTTCCGTCGGGGACGCGGGCACCAAAAAGCTGAAGCGACCGGCAGCTACGCTGCCGGTCTACACGACCGACGAGCTTTCAGATATTATAGAGCGGCGTGCGGGAGCCTCCGAGATCATTGACGAATGCGAGCGCATGCTGGGGAAGATGTTTACCACATCCGAGACGGCAAAGGTCATGGGGTTGATGGATTATCTCGGTCTTGACGGTGAATACATAATCAACCTCTGCGCTCACTGCGCGAGGGTCGGAAGAAGATCGCTGAGATATGTCGAAACGGTGGCGTTCGATCTTTACGACCGCGGCATCACCGATCCGGAATCACTTGACGGTTATCTCCGCACTGTCGAAGAGGCGTCGAAAACAGAGGGGAAGATCCGCACAATGTTCGGTATAAACCGCGACAGGGCTTTGACTGCCCGTGAACGCGGATTTATAGACGCATGGGTCGGAAAATTCGGGTACGGCATGGATGTTATTGGCAAGGCATATGAGATCACTGCCGATGCCACGGGAAAAGCGTCGCTTCCGTATGCAAACGCCATACTTGAGGCGTGGAACGCCGCCGGTCTGAAAAATGCGGATGATGTGGATGCTTACATGACCGCGAAGAAGGGCGAAGCAGGGCAAAAAAGCGTTCCCGAAGGAGCGAGCTTCAATACGGACGATTTCTTTGAGGCCGCTCTCAGACGCAGCTACGGCGACGGTGCGGAAGCGCCGGATATTCCGTCCGGAAAGGGAAAAAAGTAAATGGGATATACCAAAGAGAATTACAGCCTTGTTCGAGCCGAGTATGAAGAAAAGCGTCAAAAGGCGCTTAACGCAGCAGAATTACGTCGCGGCGAGCTTCATAACGTGATCCCGGAAACGAAAGAGATCGACAGTAGGCTTGGAATGACCGGCATACGGCTTATGGGGGCTGCTTTGAAAACATCCGGTGAGACGGTCGCGGACATACGTGCAGATGTTGACAGGCTGAAAGCGCGGCGCGACGCTCTGCTTTCCGCCGCGGGGTATCCGACGGACTATTCGGAACCGCGCTATGACTGCCCGGAATGTGAGGACAGCGGGTATATCAACGGTCGCATGTGCCGATGCATGAAGCAACGGCTCATTATGGCTGAATATGAGTCGTCGGGGCTCGGCAGACTCATGCGCACGCAGACATTTGAGACGTTTTCGCTTGATTATTACGCCGACGACCGCCGCAGTCTCGAAAATATGCGTTATATATACAATGCAATACGTCGGTTTGCCGAGACGTTCGACCCGCGCACTTCGGGCAGCATATCGCTTTTCGGCGGAACGGGACTCGGAAAAACGCATCTTACCACGGCGACGGCAAAGGTAGTTATCGAGCGTGGCTACGATGTCGTTTATTCCGGGGCTATCGGAATGTTCTCAGATTTTGAACGTGCGCGGTTCGGAAATTCATCCGGTCAGGAAACCGGGGAGAAAACGGAGCGGTATTACGGGTGCGATCTGCTTATGATCGACGATCTCGGCTCCGAGATGTCGAATCAGTTTACGGTAAGCGCACTTTACGATGTGATAAACACGCGCATAAACAAGGGACTGCCGATGATGATAAGCACGAATCTGCGGCAGGATGAAATGCGCAGCCGCTATGGGGACAGGATAACCAGCCGTATTTTCGGTGAGTTTGCCGCGTTTATGCTTACGGGCACCGATGTGAGGGCAAAAAAGCTTGCGCGTCCGCATTCCGGCAGCTGATCACGAATATAATAATACATAATGCGCTTTAGGAAGTATGCAATGAAAACGAGAATTGATAATCTGCGAGAAAGAATTATTGATTTAACTTTGACAAAGCCTCAGTCTACCGAATCATACGCTACACTGATCCATCTTAACTGTGTATCACAGTTAGCTTCTTTTTTTGCAATGAACTACTCTCTTGATCTGGAATTAGCTGCTGCCGCAGGCTTGTTGCACGATATTGACGTTTTAGTGAATAGCTATAATGCAGATCATGCTTTTCACAGTTCTATCATGGCAAGGGGTATGTTGGTTTCTTTGGGGTCTTTTTCTGAAAATGATATCGATATAATCGTTTCTTCTGTCGCAAGGCATTCGGATAAGTCAAAAGTCGATGATATATACGATGAGATATTAAAAGATGCAGACACTTTGGCCTATTATCTTCAAAAACCATATGATAACGTTAACAACGAAGGCTTCAGAAAAGAAAGACTAAAAAGAATTTTTAAGGCATTCGGCTGGAAGGATCTGTACTCTGAGCCTTGAATACGAATTTAAAATACCGACAATGATGTTATTTATTGATAATTTGAGTTTTTCGCAAGAAGCATTGTTCGGTTGGCATACACTGCTGTAGGAGAAATTCCTATCATAATGAAAGAAGAAAGGAGACCGGTCGGAAATGGTCGGGATCGTACTTTACGGCAAAAAAATGAGCGTTCCCGTCGGAACGCGTGTTATTGACCTTCTGAAAGAGGAAGACAGAAAAAAATATATTGTCTGTCAGATAGGCGCGCAGATAAAGGAGCTGCGCTACCGCATGTCGGAGAAAAACAACGGCATGGAGATCACGCTCAAGGGGCTTGAGAATATAGAAGCGGGAAAAGCTTATGAGGCAACGCTCAGATATATAATTTCAATGGCTTTCCGCAATATTTACCCCGATGTGCGCATCTTCTTCAGCTATAATGTGTCGCGCTCGGTGTTCTGTCAGGCGCTTACACCCGGTTTCAATATGTACCGGGCGGCGGACAGCATAAAAAAAGAGGTCAGCCGCATAATCGAGGCTGATCTGCCGATAGAAAGAGTTACCGTCAGCAAGGCTGAAGCCGAGGAGATATATCGCCGCTTCGGGCATCTTGATAAGCTCGATATCCTGAAATACCGCCCGGAAAGCACGGTCAATCTTTATGTCTGCGACGGGTACTATGACTATATGCACGCATATATGGCAGCCTCGACGGGCTGTATAGGAAAATACCTCATAGAGCCGTACAGTCCGGGGCTCATTATCCAGTACCCGAGGTATGAGCTTGACGCCGAGATCCCGGAATTCGTTGAGGAAACGACATACGGCAGAACGCTTCAGAACGCGTACAAATGGTCAAAAAAGGCACATCTTCAGACGATAGCTGATATCAACCGCCAGGTCGATACCGGCAATGCGCGCGATTTTGTTCAGATGTGTGAGGCGAGGCACTCGAATATGCTTGCCGACTTAGGTGATCGTATTGAAGAGGATATTGAAAATATACGTCTCATCGGCATTGCGGGTCCCAGCTCGAGCGGCAAGACGACATTCTGCAACCGTCTGCGCATAGAGCTGCTTTCGCGCGGTATTAATCCCGTTATGATCTCGATGGACGACTATTACCGCGACCGCGACGACATCTGCCGCATTCAGAATGCCACTCCCGCCACGGTCGATCTTGAGCATATAAACTGTCTTGATATCGAACGCTTCAATCGCGACCTTTTCGATCTCATAAACGGAGAAGAGGTCACGCTCCCGCATTTCAATTTCAAAACAGGCAGGCGTGAGGAGGGAAGGCGGATCCGCGTTGAGGAAAATCACCCGATAATAATCGAAGGCATACACGCGCTCAATGAAAAGCTCACCGGATCGATACCTAAGCATCAGAAATACAAAATATACATTGCGCCGCAGGCGCAGATAAATATTGACGACCACTCACCGCTCAACATCACCGATCTGCGGCTCATCAGACGTATCGTAAGGGACATGAATTTCCGCAACAGCCCTGCCGCAAAAACGATAGATATGTGGCAGTCGGTCAGAAACGGCGAGTTCAGGTGGATATACCCGAATCAGGAGGGCGCCAACTTTGTTTTTAACTCGGCGCTTCAATATGAGCTTTGTGTGCTCAGAACAAAAGCGCTGCCTGCGCTGCGCGAGATACAGTATACCGATTCTCAGTTTCTTGTAGCCAACAGGCTGATAAAATATCTGAAATATTTCAGACCGATCGAGGATGAGTCTGTCATACCGTGCAACTCACTAATGCGTGAGTTTATCGGCGGGAGCTGCTTCGATGTCTGATGTGTGCGGTGCTTTCGCATCGCGCTTGGAAAATACACAGCCGCACCAGTTCTGACGGTACAGCCCGTATTCGCGCGAAAGCTCGATCGAGCGCTTGTACCCGCCGCGTTTCTTGAAATCGGAGGGGAGATATTTCACGCCGTATACGGCTGAAAGCTCCTCTCCTATTTCATTGAGCTTTTCGCAGTTTTTCATAGGGCTTATCGAAAGTGTGGTGCAAAAGAGGTCAAAGCCGTGCTCCGACGCGTACCGTGCGGCGCGCTCAAGGCGAAGCCTGTAGCATATGAAGCACCGCTCACCGCCCTCGGGAAGGTTCTCCAGCCCGTGCACTGCCGAGTAGAATTCCTCGGGATGATACTCATCCACAATGAGCTTTACGCCTGCCGCAGCGAGGAATTCGTCAATAAAGCGTGCTTCTTCGTTTGCACGCTTTCGAAATTCCGCCTCCGGCGAAATGTTGGGGTTATAGTAAAGCACGGTTATATCAAAATAGCGTGCGAGATATTCAAGGCAATAACTGCTGCACGGCGCGCAGCAACTGTGCAGCAAAAGGGAAGGACGCTTGCCGTCCAAAGAGGCTATCAACTCATCGAGTTTTTGCTGATAATTTATTTTGTTCATGATATTTTCAATATGGGGCTGTCGGTTTTACCCGGCAGCCCCGTGATTTATTTTTACGATTTTTCGGTGTCGCGTTCGCGATCGTCTGACGATACTTCATAATCCTCGTCTTCGTCCTCGGAAGGCTTGTTGAGCACTGCGGTCACCTTGGTGACGCGCATATCGTCCATTTCGGTAACGATAACATAAAGTCTTCCGCAGGTGAAGCTGTCTCCGACGTGAGGGTCGGAATTCAGATTCTCGACTGCCCATCCGCCGACCGTCGAATATTCGCTCTCAAAGTCGCGCGGTTCGTAATCGATCTCATTGAAGAAATCATAAATGTTCGCTTCGCCGAGCACCTCGTAGGTGTTTTCTCCCGTTTTCACGACATCGGTGACGATCTCGTCCGATTCGTCCCAAATATCGCCGACCAGCTCCTCGAGAATGTCCTCTATCGTGACAACGCCCATCGTGCCGCCGAATTCGTCAATGACAATGGCGATATGCGTTCTGCGGTCACGCAGGTGACGAAGGGCATCGGGGAGATGCATGGTCTTGTGTAGGAAGCAGGGCTTCATGAGCAGAGAACGTATGTCGACATCGGGATTATCGACCGCCTCACGGTAATAGTGGTTGAGGTACAGAACGCCGATAATATTGTCAATGCTGTCCTCGTAAACAGGCAGGCGCGAATATTTTGAGTTTTCGACAGTTTCGATGATCGCCTCGCGGTCATCGTCTATGTCTATCGTCGTGAGGTCGATACGCGGAGTCATTACCTCCTCGATCGTGGTCTCGTGAAATTCGAGAGTTGACTGAAGCAGGTCGCTCTGTCCCTCGTCGATAACGCCTTCCTCTTCAACAGTGTCTATGATAGAAGAAAGCTCCTCTTCGGTAACATCGACGCCCTCGCTCTTGTCCTTGCCCCAGATGAGGCGAAGCAGCCAGAGAAGTCCCATGACTATCGCCACGGCAGGTATGAGAATGATCGTCAGTATAAGAACGGGGATCGCGACCCACAGAACAACGGTATCTGCGTGCTGCTTGCAAAGAAGCTTCGGCACGATCTCACCGAATATGAGAACGATCACCGTCATGATCACGGTGGAAAGAGTCGATGCAAGCGCGTCGCCGCCGTTTATGTTTGCAAGCAACGCTATTGCAATGGAGGTCGCAGCGGTAGAGGCTGCGATATTGGCGAGGTTGTTGCCGATGAGTATTGCCGACAGCGCCGTAGTGAAGTGATCGCTGATCTTGCATGCCAGACGCGCTCGCCGCGAACCGGATTCGGCTGCTTTGCGCAAACGCATCTTATTTGCTGTGTTGAACGATATCTCGCTTCCCGAAAAGAAGGCGGAGAGCACCAGCATGACAAGGATCACAATTCCGTAGACCAGATATTTTACAGGTGACATCAGACGCTCACCTCAGCTTTCTTTGCATCCTCGGGTTCATTTTCGGTGTTTTCGTCAACGATACGGAAGATAAGTCCGGTAACACGCGTGTCGCTGACTTCATCGACCGATACTTCCACATTGCCGAACATGAAGGATTCATCCTCCTCGGGCAGACGGCCGAAGCGTTCCTGGACCCATACTCCGACAGGCTGAGAAGCGGCGCGGTCTGCATTGGCGGGAAGCTCAACGCCCATGCGCTCGAACACGTCTCCGAGGGTAAGCGTCGGGCTGACAAGAAAACGGTTTCCGCCGAGCTTGATGAAGTCTTCTTCAACAACGTCTTCTTCGTCCCATATCTCGCCGACAAGCTCCTCTAGAAAGTCCTCGATGGTCACGATGCCGCATACGCGATTATTTTCATCGCGCACTATGCCGAGATAGATCTTGTGCTGACGCATCGAATCGAGCAGATCGTCGATATTATCGGTACATCTGACAAAATGCGGTTTGAGCATTACGGTGCGCATATTGACGTTTTTGTCCTTTATGTATGCACGGAGATAATTACGGATCGGAAGAACACCGACCACATTATCAAGAGAACCGTCACATACGGGAATGCGCGAGTGGGGGATAGTCTTGATCTTTCCGATCAGCTTGCTGTTCGGCATGTTCACGTCGACATACTGAATGTCGTCGCGCATCGTCATGACGTCGCGCGCGCAGATCTCATCAAAGTCAAGTGCGGATTTGAGCATATCGCTCTGCTCCTCGTTCATAACGCCCTGTTCCTCTGCTGTATCGATTATGTCGTACAACTCTTCTTCGGTGATAGACGGCGTTTCCTCATGCTTGAAGAGGCGCGAGAAAAAGTCCGAAATAAATCCGAAGAATCTTGCAAGAGGATAAAAGACCTTCATCATGACGCGCATGGACGACGCTGTAAACAGTGCTACAGTGTCCGGACGGTCGTTGGCGAAGCTTTTCGGTATCATCTCGCTGAACAGGAAAACGATGCCCGTGGTAATGAATGTGCAGGCGAGTGTGGCGCCCTCGGACATTTCATCGCCGAATACACGGGTAACGTACAGAGTGGAGACCGATGCGGAGGCAATATGTGTGATATTGATCCCTATGAGCAGTGTGGTCAGCGCTCTGTCAAAGTTGTTTGCGACATACATCGCGTTTTTGGCTTTGCGGTTGCCGTTTTCGGCAAGGTTCTTGATACGGATCTTATTCATGGCGGAAAATGCGCTTTCGCAGCAGGCAAAATATCCGCCGAGAATTACAAATAAAACAAAAATAGCGATCAGCATAAACTGTCACCGTCCATTGAAAAAACCATCTCCTTAACTGTTTTCGGTTGTATAATGGCGCTCCGCAATGCGACACTATTACTTTTAATTATATCGCAATATTACCGTTTTGTCAATAGAAAGCAAAATTAATTTTTTGAAAGTCGGAGCGCGGTATAATTCCGGCGGCGGGATCTTGCGGCGATGATTTTATGTTGTCTCCGAAGGGCGGCATTGTTTGACTATTCCGGTTGACAAAAAATCATATTCATGATATAATACGTATATATGACAATTTATCCGTTGTTCCGACAACGGGTATGCCGCTGCATTGCAGTTCGTTCGGCAGAAAAACAATCCATGCATTTGTGAAAGGAATATGAAATGGGACTTTCCCGCAAACAGTTTGATATACTTCGCGAGCTTGCAACCTCCGGCACGGCTCTTACACAGCGCGATCTTGAAAAGGCTACCGGATATTCGCTCGGTACGATAAACAAGACGGTAAAGGAGCTGACCGATCTCGGCTGCATGGCAAACGGGGCGATAAACGGCAACGGCATAGAAGCACTTGAGCCTTACCGTGCCAAGCGCGCGATATTCATTGCAGCCGGCTTTGGCTCGAGAATGGCACCTATCACCCTGAACACTCCCAAGCCGCTTGTGCGTGTTCACGGCAAGAGGATAATTGACGGTCTTATAGATGCTTGCCTCGCTGTGGGGATAACCGAAATATATATTGTGAGAGGATATCTCGCAGAGCAGTTCGATCAGCTTCTTTATAAGTATCCGATGATCCGTTTTCTTGAAAATCCCAGCTACAACGAAGCAAATAATATATCGTCCGCCATGTGTGCGAGGTATATGTTCTCAAACGCGTATGTATTTGAGGCGGATCTGCTTATAAACAATCCCGGTATAATCAAAAAGTACCTTTATACGTCAAACTTCCTCGGTATAAAGAAAGATCGCTCCGATGACTGGTGTTTTGAAGTCAAGGATGGGATCATTACCGATGAAAAGGTCGGCGGCCTTAACTGCTGGCAGATGGTCGGAATATCCTATTGGAACGAAGAAGACGGCAGAAAGCTCGCCGAGGATATTCCCGATACGTTCGCTTCCCCCGGCGGAAAGGAAAAATACTGGGAAATGTCTGCTCTTATAATGCACCGCGACCGCTATAAGGTAGAAATACGCGAGTGCTATTCGGAGGACGTAATAGAGATCGATACCTTCGGAGAACTGAAGGCGATCGACAGATCGTATGATGTCTGACCGGTAATGAATATCGACAGGTCTTGACTCCGCAGTGTTTTTGCGCTATAATTACATATACCCCTAACGGTACGGAGGTAATATAATGAAACAGTGTATGGATTTCGAAAATCTGCATCGCAGGCTGAAAAAGATCATCGGACAAGTACAGGCGATCGACCGGATGGTGGATGAGGATATACCGTGCGAAGACATTCTCTCTCAGATCAACGCGGCAAGGTCGGCGCTCAACGGCTGCGGCAAGGTCGTGCTCGAGGGGCACATTAAGCATTGTGTCCGCGACGGTATCGAACACGGCGACGCAGATAAGACCATCGAGAGCTTTACAAAAGCGGTGGAACGCTTCGCAAATATGCAGTAAGACATATTTTCAAAAAAGGCAGCGAAAAAAAGCTGCTTTTTTTGTTTTTCCTATTGACAAGCAATACCCACCGGGGTATAATATACATATACCCCTTATGGTATTAAAGGAGCTTGTCCATGAAACGGGTTATGGGAAAATTGGAGTACCTGTTGTCGCTCGGCGGGATCAAAAAGGATATCGTTTTGCTTGTGATTTCGGGCATCGCGGTTGTATGCAGTCTTTTGAAATTTCAGCCGTTTCCGTTTGATATGGCGTGGTTTGCGATCATTCTCTGCGGTCTGCCCATCATTCTGGAAGCTATTATCGGTCTTGTCACCGAGTTTGACATCAAAGCGGATGTGCTTGTGTCTCTTGCGCTTATTGCATCGGTTTGCATCGGAGAGGATTTCGCGGCGGGAGAAGTCGCGGTCATCATGCAGCTCGGCGCACTGCTTGAAGAGCTGACAGTGGCACGGGCGCGCGCAGGTATTGAAAAACTTGTGCATCTGACACCTCAGACCGCGCGGGTCCTGCGCGACGGGAAAGAAGAGATCATCTCCGCCGAACATGTCAAGGTCGGAGATCATATCCGAGTGCTGCCGGGTGAGAGCGTTCCCGTCGACGGTGTGATCGTATCGGGACGGACCTCTGTCAACCAGGCGGTCATGACAGGTGAATCCCTGCCTGTCGACAAGACGGTCGGCGACACGGTGTCCAGCGGCACGGTGAATCAGTTCGGTGCATTTGAGATGGCGGCGACCAAGGTCGGCGAGGACAGCTCCATTCAGCGGATGATCCGTCTTGTGCAGTCGGCAGACGCGGGCAAAGCCAAAATCGTGGGACTCGCCGACAGGTGGGCGACATGGATAGTGGTCATTGCACTTTCCGCTGCGGGACTGACATGGATCATTACGGGACAGATCATCCGCGCGGTCACGATCCTTGTCGTGTTCTGTCCCTGCGCATTGGTGCTTGCAACGCCGACGGCGATCATGGCGGCGATCGGTAACGCGACAAAGCACGGTTTTCTTGTCCGCGAAGGCGACGCGCTCGAACGGCTTGCCAATGCAAAGGTCATTGCATTTGACAAGACAGGAACGCTGACATACGGAACGCCGGAAGTCGTCGCAGCGGAAAGCGTTTCGGTGTCCTTTAACAAAGATGAAATCTATCGCCTTGCGGCATCGGCGGAACAGTTCTCTGAGCATCCGCTCGGAAAAGCGATCGTGAGCTGTTACAAGAAAACCGGGAAAACACTGCCGGAAGCCAAGGATTTTCGAATGATCCCGGGGCGCGGCGTGTGTGCCGTTGTGGATGGGAAAACCATTCTTGCTGGCAACCCGGAGCTGCTGCATGAGCAGGGCGTTGCCCTTGGTTCCGTACCGTCCGCTGAGGACTATAGCCAGCAGGGCTGCACAGTGACTTATGTCACGCTCCGCTTCTCGCAGGTGCTTGAGAAGAACGGTATGCGGCACATCCGCTTCCACGACCTGCGGCATACCTTCGCCAGCATTCTCATCAACAAGGATATCCCGCTGTTCAACGTATCGAAATACCTTGGTCACTCGGACATCAGTACAACTGTGAATATCAAAAATCCACACACGAAATTTGAACAAACCGAAGCAGCCTGATCGCAAGAATAATTATTTGTTAGAAAATAATGATGGTGAAAAATAAAATTGACCACTACAAGTTTGTACCACAAACGCAAATGCAGTGAGAACTCCCCGCCCATTGCACAGACTACTGTGGTGGCAGAGTTGTTTATCGGCAAAAATTTTCCGTAGAATATCGGCTTAACGTGTGATTTAATATGGTACAACGATGCGGATGATCACTACCTCTCGATATGATCATCCGCTTTTTTCTCCGTGTTAAATCAATAAAGTAGCCACACTATCCAATTAAAGCGAGCAGTTATAACTTGATCTGAGTTCGTATGCAATGGATCCGTCTTCTTCCCGAACACCCATTCAAAGGCACTTATTATTTGGAGCACAATTCATAGTATGCAACACAGATGGTACTGCACCAAACAAGTCGATATAATCAAAGCTATATGGTAGTTTTCTCCACTCCACAACCAACGATGTTATCGAGCGGGATTCCACGAACAAGTTGTTCAGGATTTTAGACTACTTTACTTGGATAGTTTATCAAAAGACATTCATCCGTGAATTTAGAATTTAATATTCATTCCATGAATAATAGTAATACAGATCGGTGAATCGTTCATGGACGAATCTGAAAGCATTAATTCTAAACTTGTAGTTTCCTGATACTGGTATCACATAATCTATTACTATCACGTTGTCGTGAGTGCTCACGCTACTTGCCACAATATTTCCATTGGGATCAATAAGTCTTAAATCAATGTCGTCAAAGTCATTCGAAGATGAGATGTCAGCATTATTGATTTTTTCAAACACAAGGGCGACTCTAAGTCGTTTTCCTGCTGTGAAATATTTCTCTGAAGTATTTCCCGTTTGTCCCTGTTCAAAGAAATATGACAGTTCCCATTTTGAACCACTCCTGGTGAGATTGATGGCTTTTTCGGCATTGACCAAACCTACACCACTCTTTTTCCAGAGCCAAGCTCCGTTCGTCCCATTTGCAGAGTCTGCCGGAGAAGATGTTGAGTTGCGTATTTTCGAGGAATCTGCACTGGTGGCCAGCACGGACTTTACCAACCCAGGCCATCTTCTGAACCCCATCACCCCTGCCTGCTGCATTTGTGCCACTATACCAGTTACGATAGGTGCCGCAAAACTCGTTCCAGTTGATCGTTCCCCATTTGAGTAATAAAAATTGTTTGTTCCAGTCGTGGATTGCACTACACGAATTCTTGTTCCCGGGGCAACAATATCCGGTTTATTGGGCAAATAGTTTGCATGGTTGTATGAAGAGGAAGTATGCATAGCATACGGAAAGGATTTGGCCGTAAATGATGAGGAGTTGATTGTATCGGCGTTGCCAACTGTAATAGCATTCAAAGCTTTCCCCGGACTTGTGACGTTGTCACCACTATTACCGGCCGATTTGATGAACGAAACTCCAGTCTCATGAATCAATCTATCAATGTTTTTATCAATCCCATTATAAGCGTTACCCGTATCAGCGCCAGCACTGAAGTTAATAACGGTCACCCCGTAACTAACAAGTTTTTCAAACCCCCTGATAAGCTCGGCTGTATCGGAAATTGGCATCTGATATACAGTAGCCAAAGGGACAACCCCCTCGTATGTATGTGATCCAATTGTAACAGACTGCCCAACAACAATACTTGTTACCACGGTTGCGTGATTATTGACGGTTGTGCTGATTGCAGTCCCTCCTTCTCCGGCTTCGTTAACAAAAAGAAGTCGAGATGATGGAATAGAACGCAAGTGTGGGCAGGTCGGATCATATCGCCCTGCGTCAGATTCTATAATCCCTATCTTAATTCCCGTCCCTTTGTATCCATTGCCATAATTATATGCAGAGCCTTTTGTTCCTGCATAACCAGCTCCAACTTGGTCAATCGGGGTTCCCATGTCAGGTACAAAAGTGTAGTTGTTGTAAAAATCTATTTCGTCCACACTGGTTAATCTTGCGTAGTATGCAATTTCTGATTTGGTAGCTTCAACAATAATTCTGGTTACATATTGACCAATATCAAGTATCTGCCGCCCTTTATTCACATGCTCTGCAATAAATTTTTTGTTTAGCTCTGAATGTTCTCTCTTGGATATTTCACGTTGAGCCATTATGTATTCGTTTGTCTTTGCTTGAACAGCGCGATCGAGCAAGGACATGCTATCATCGTGATATGCACCGTTCTCGTTTAAGATGTAACCGTTCGTTGTTGCATCAACAGAGTAATGTGCAGCTTCATATCCGACCCTTGAAACCAACTGCGCTTCAATTTCAGAAACAATTTCTTTTTGAAAACGCTCCTCGTTTTCATATATAGCGGGATCCATCTCCTTTTCTTTAATCATTGCTTCTGTAATGACATTGTGATCAATATCATTTAGCCATATGTACACTGGTATCAAGTCCGTATCCGTCTTGCTTGCCATTACTTCCAGCAGTTCATTGCTTATCTTGCTTTCCCAGTTAATCTGTTCTTGATTTTCCGCTGCGGAAACAGGAATCACGGAGCATAGCATCATAACGGCTATGACAATTGCAAATAGGCGAAGATGTTTGTTCATCATGGTGTTTTCCTCCTAAAAACGAATCATTTTTTGAGATGTCGAACTACGGATTGATTTTTTCGACCTTTTCAAATGCCCACGGGACATCGTAAAAATCAATTTTGATATAGGGTAGGTAGAGCGCGTTGTTGTAATTTGAAATGACTTTTGCCTCATCGCTAATAGCTGAAATGAGCAAGCCGAAGTCTTCAGTATTTTGTGTATCATCGTGTATACATGCTTTGACGTAATTTGTGATATCAAACCTATATGCACCTACGTTGGATACACAAATACTGTTTTCTTCCATATAACCGATCGGTAACTCCGGTGTGGTATATGTCCAAAATTCATTTAGACGTTCACTTCTAATCTTTACGTCTGATTTTGAACCACCCAAGGCAACGAAGCATAATGAGGCGTTTTTGACATTTTGTTCATAGCTTTTCAGCACATATCCAATGCGGAATTTCATGTACAAAGAGCCCTCCCCATAAAAAGTATTAGGCCCAATGACAGAATAATTGGACAACGTATCATTAGGCTTATCAGAATATGCGGTGATATTGGGCAGCGAATTTGCCAACACATCAAAAGCCAGTGAAATTGATAGCGGATATGTAAGTTCAGAATTTTTTAGAAAGTCCTTGTCCATTTCCACTATACACTTCACCTTTTGTCCATATTCTTCAAACCTTATCATGCTGTTAAAGCAGACATTTCCGGATGCATCCTGTAAATATGAGCTACGAATGGCGCAAATCTGGGATGGATCCGCATTTGGAGTTATAACAGCGGTGTTGTTGGTAGCCGATATAGATTGAATTGATTGATTACCAAAATAAAATGATACTTCCCCGGTCTTTGGCTCTTTATCAAACGAGATATTGACAACGGTTCCGGTTGATGTTGGAACACATTCAAAACTGCAATCATCGCTTGAATTATAGATTACTGATGAACGCTCTCGTCCGAGAATATCTCGAAATATTGCTTTTTGGCACTCATCGCTTGGTTCGCAATCGATAGCAAACGATAATAGGGACGTGTCTCCTTTTGTTATGGTAATCTCACCATTTGCTTTTTGAGGATAATAGCTCTTTACATCACCGGCTTTTGTTTGAAATACATATCCTCTTCTCTTGTAGTCCGTGTCTTTAACGCTTGTTAGAGAAACATCTATAAGCTCGAGATCGCCATTTCCGTTCTTGTATGAGATAGGCAATGGAAAAATATAGAGGCTCGCAGAACCATCATTGTTTTGGTAACAAAGCGTGTATGGGGTTTCCACATCAAACAATCTGTTTTTGTGCATACTGGTATCTTCGTTTATCAGCAGATTATTTAATATTTCGTGACTACCAGAGATATCACTTTTTCCACAAGAAAAAAGCGTACTCATAACTACAATAACCAGTATCGGGATCAGTAAAATATTTGATTTATGCATAACATCCATCTTTTGCTATACAACAATGCAGACAAAAGAAAATATCAAAATGATTTATTTATAAAACTATTTGATATCCACCTTAGCATGATAGCAAATTCTCCTTCCACTAAGATGTATGGCTTTTTGATTGTTGAAACAAGCGCATAAACCCACTTTGCCCAGAAAGTTTATGCGCCAAAATACAGGAAGGCAAACTTCCTATACTGAATGTAAAGATCAATCACCAACGGCCTGACGGTGGAAGTATGAAAATATCTTTTGAAATATAACTTGAGCCAATGCACCATAATATATTTCTGACTCCTTTCTCTTAAATTGCCCTTTTTCTATGACGTCGTATTGTTACAGCTTATAAACTGTAAGTTTTTTTAAATCAGTATTACCCCATATCCTTTCGAATGATAAACATCCCAAGCTCCATCAGCATAATTAATTGATATTGTAGCATTGTTCTGCAGATACGATTATCATACCCGGAACGATCCGGTTGCTTCATTTGCGAAATAATATATGCCAATGGAGCTTGTGTGTAAACGGGTTATTCTACCGCATATCTGTCATCCAACACATAATTGTTTTACCTATTTCATGCACAATTATCGGGAATATCACCTCCGTCTGGAAGCAGTCCTCCATTAGGGGCAACACGCGAGTAAAGTGCGAAAACGCACTCCGACAGTTTACTGAGTTTTACGCCTGAAAGCTCATCGGCTGTTACAAACAGTACTGCATAACCGTTGTACATACGAATGCAAATATTCTTATTTTTCTCTTGCAATTCACTTAAATATCTAACGGAATTTTGTTTGTTATACTCATTCCATAATTCATCGCGTTCTGCACTCAATGAATTTGCGAGATCGCAGGTGTTTTTTATATCCGCTGCGATGTCAGCAGCCTCAAATTTTCCTTCATGAATGTATTTGGACAGCAATTCATCCCCATAATAAGAGACGCGTTCATCGTAAAGCGCCCTCGTCCACTTCTCACCGCCGATAACAGGTACATCCGCGGGAATTCCGGTTGTGTACAGCGTTTCGCCCCAGCAAAGCAGCAAGCCTTCTTTTTCCAACTTGCTTAGCTTATCAAACTCAGCCTTGTTTTGCTTGATTTCGTCGGTTAGTGCTTTATAGGTCTTTCCGTTGTACACAAAAGAATCCATGTCCGAACGGTCTTTCTTTGAAATCACGACTGCGAAATACTTTCCCGCATTATCGGTGTCTTCAAGCGCGTCTTTCAGCGACATTTTAACGGTCAATCCGTTCCACTCGGTAAAACCGTCTACAATTTCAGATGTTGAATCGTGAGGCGCCCATATCATGTTTTCGAGCGCATCCGGGAACTCCGGTTTTGCTGGATCTAAAAGTTTACCGAACAATCCACTGAAATATCCGAAACATAACGCAAGAGCAAGACACGCGGCAATCGTGGATGCCTTTATCCATGGTTTAGTTTTCTTTTTATCCTTTTTGATCTGTGACGCCATGATATCCGTTCCCGCTCTTACAATCAAGTCGTCATCAATGCCTCCGATGGAAGTGAGTAACCTCATATTATTCATATAGTGAACCCTTCTTTCTCTAAATAATCTTTCAGCAAAATGCGGGTGCGGTGCAGGATGCTGCCTACATTTGTTTCGCTTATGTGATATAGTGACGCTATCTCACGGTTAGTACTCATATACCAATACCTGCGCACAAAAACATTACAAGTCTGTTCGGGCAGTGTATGCAGGAATTCTGAAATAGCTTTCGATAATGCAAACTCATCTGCAAGATCCGATACAGAGTCCGGATCAGGAATGCAATCCGACAATTCCTCCAACACAATGTCAACCTGGCCTGCGCCCCGTTTTTTTGCTTTTAACTTATCATATTTGTCAAGGGCAAGATTTCTTGTGATTTTCGCGAGAAACGCTGGCAATACGTTCGGTCGATTCGGAGGAATACTATTCCATGTTTTTAGATACACATCGTTTTCACACTCTTCGGCATCCTCATGGTTGCCAAGAATTCGGTATGCTATATGCTTGATGTATCGCGTATATTTCTTCTCAGTTTCGCGAATGGCACTTTCGGCGCGTTGCCAGAAAAGCTCTACGATCTTATCATCATCCAAATCTATGCCCTCCCTTCGGTATGATTAAAGGCCTTTCACCCATATAGACGGTTATTGAGTTGTATGTATCACAGAAAATGAAAAATATTATGAAAAAAATCGATACATCTCCACGCCACCCCCGGCACATTTTCGCTCGACGAACAACTCTGGCAATTTTTTAATATACATTCTTCCCAGCGCCGAACTGCCGAGATACGCCTCCACATTCGTCACGGGCAGAACGCACCAATCGCTGTCGGCGGGTTTGTTCGCAAGGTAATATTCGAAAATGGTTCTTGTCACATGGAGCGGTACTTTCTGTAGCGTAACCTCTGCAAGCCACTGCTCTTGTTGTTCTGTCAGGGTAATCGGTTCTCGCCGCAAAGCCCCCAGCTCCAGCGCATCGGCAATCACATCATCAAAACGAAGGATCAGGTCGCCTTTCGTGCCTTCCGAGAAGATCGGTATCTGAAACTGAATGACCTTTTTCCGCCATGCGTCTTCGAGTTTTTCCATGTTGTCGGCAAGTTTATGTGTGGTTTTGCCCACCTTGTCACGGTTGCTATTGACGAAATCCGCGATGCCATGCAGGTGGCGGATATACCATCCACAGCCGCCTTCGTTTACCAGCTCGGGAAACGCATCTTGAAGCTCACGAAAATCTGTTTTGAACTGCCACTCCGCCCTCGGCGTGGCATTCTTTTTGTCAGGAATACTGCACCACGCGCAGAGAGCACGGCGGGCATCGTCGGTGCGCTCATACGGATCACCGCCTTTCGGTGTCCCGTCCGGGTTGTGAAAGAGATATCCCCTTGCAAGGGCAGTCAATATCCGCGCAAAGCCGTAGTTTTCCATGAGCATATCCAGGGTAAACCGACCGAGAAAGCTGTTGTCCTTCTTGTTCCGAACGGCATAGGTCGGTTCTTTGGTATAGGCGAGAAACTCTGCCCATTCGTTTGTTATCGATTCCTGTATCATCCGTTTCCGCCTCCGATCAGATAAAATTCCGCTTCTTCAAGCAGTACATCAAAGATAAAATCCCGCCTGTCCATCGCTTCGGCATAGCGGATTGCCTGAAACGGCGGCGTGATTCTTGCAATGCAAACTCTGCAAGTCTCTGCCACCGCCTCGCGGTAGTCCGTGCCGGGGATGCGGTTGTTGTAGGCATCGATCATTGCCGTCATTTCCGGCGTGTCGTGCTTGTAGTGAAGTTTGCTTTTGTCAGCCAGCCTGTTGGTGTCGTCAATATCACAGATGATGTCGCCGAACACCCGGTACCCGCCCATGCGGAAGTCTGAAAACAAGCCGTCATACGCCCGAAAAGCCTCCTCCGGGAGGTATTCGTGCAGGAAGAACAAACGCTCCTCCGGCTTCATGAAATGCCACTGTTCGGCTCGTAGCGCGTCACGGACGGCTTTGATGTGCGTTGCGTCCATCCCGGTGAACGGTGCATACAGGCTGTCGGTGTCGTAGGCGTTTTCCTGATCCCGCATAGTCAGAATACGGTCAATGTCCCGGCGCTTGGAGTTGCCGGGCGTCGGGTGCTTATGCGACCGAATACGCCGCAGGCAATGGTCGTAGGTATCGATCAGCTCCCGAATCGGCGGGAACAGTGACGGGTCAAGGTTATCTTTCCAATTCGGATGCCTGGCAAAGGTAAACAGTTCTGCGGATGGCGCAGGCTTTATCACTTTTCGCGGCGTGTGCTTTTTCAGCATGTGGGCATAGTACGGCAGCTTCTCTACATTTGCCGTGACGCTCTCCCAATCCGTGCCGTCGATATAATCCTTCATCTGTTCCGCAAAGGTGTCCTCATACCATGCAGGGCGGTCTTCCGCATCCTCAAGCAGTCGCTTGTATTTCAGATACCGGCTGCGCGGCTTGTCGTTTGTGTTCAGGTATGCCGTCAGGTCGGGCTTGATACCGCTTTGGGCAGAGTCGATCTCAAGTCCCGTCAGGATAGCAAGCGTTTCGGTTTCCTGTCTGCACTTTTCCTTGATGTCGACATCCGCATTTTCATCGTAAGCGAGAATACTGCGGTCAAGAGCGGCATTGGAAATCTGCCCGACACGCGAGGAAAAGGTGCTCTTGACTGCCTCAAACCGAGCGTGCAGGTCATTTGCATTCCGCAACTGCGGATCGGCAGTCGGAATACTGAGCAGGGGTAGATTGTTCCGATTTGAAAATCTGTCCTCGGATTTTCTTGTCGCCGCCTTATAGTGAGAGGCAATACTTTCACATATGACCGGCTCACGGATGACTTTGACCATATCCCCGTCATAGTCCGCGCCGCCCAGTCGTTCGGCAATGAGCGACCACGGTTCTACCATTACGACACCGGACAGGTGTGAAAGATACCGGCGGCGGATGTCATGTTCATGGTTCGGCGGATATACCACGACCTCCTCATTCTTTGCAATATGCGGATTGCGCAGGATCGCCGTCATGTGACTGCCGGTCAGACCGTAGGCGGTTGTGTAACGGCAACGCGCGTCAAGCAGCTCCCGGTAGATCTCTTCCGCATTTCTGTTGCCGTCCGTATAGGGTTTTAGCAGTTCGGCAAGAAACAAGGTCAGATCCGCCGAAAGATAGGCAACTCTTCCGCGCACGAGCAGATTGCCGCGGTCAAAATTCCGCAAAATGGTATCCGCGGCGCGGTCAAGCTCCCGTCGATACTCTTTTTCTGCGAGCAAAAGGTCATTGCGGTGAAGCATCCCGGCAAGGCGGAAGCCACGGCTTTTCGGATTTTTCGGTGCATGGTCGACATAGTAGTCAAACTGAAACCATTCGTCGTTGAGAAGGCGATAGTAGATTTCCTCGGTCGTTTTGGTCAGCCACGCTCCGGTATCGCTGTCAGTTTGTTCGTCCTCTTTGTCCATACGGTCTTTCATCCAATCAAACGGTAAATCAACCGGTCTAAACTGCTCGCCGCTCAGGGCGAGGGTAGAAAGGAACTGATAGTTCAGATCTGTAAACTGTTCACTATCCGTTCGGTTTACGCCCGTAATATACAGCGTGTGACGGTAGGCGCGCAGGCGTTTCAGATATTCCTCAAAGGTCAGCCCGTTTTCCGTCATCCAACCGCATCCCTTGAACTGGCTCCCCGTCAGAATCATCCGGACGCGTTCAATGGGATGCTCCACACCCCACAGATCCGTGATTTTCGTGACGGTTGCCTCACGGAACAGTCCGTGAAAGTCTACCTCATGCACCATGCCCTTGATATACGGCATCCGGATCTGGAACGATGTATGGGTGTGCTTTCCGCAGTACAGCCGATCGATCTCTTCCGTAAGCGCAGGGGAAAGAATGCCTTCGCCGTCAAACAGCGTGACCGCGACATCACTCTTTTTCTCCACTCTTTCGTAGTTGCGAACATCGCCGACACCTGTCCTATCTTCCACGGTAATGACATCCACATCCGGATAGACAGACGTCGGGTTATCGATGACAACGATCGCATCCTTGTCCCACAGCATATCCGTTTCTATGCGTGTTCCGCTCGAAAACAGCAGACCGTTATAGGCGTAGAGCTTGGACAATTGGCAAACGCCAAGTGTCATGCCGACCGTCATCCGGCGAAAAAGCTCCTCATATACATCCGCACGGACAAAAGAAAGCACAGCGCTGCGGCTCATACTGCCCGAGCGTTCAAAGGCGAGATAGCGTGCGCCTCCCTGACCGAAGTTCAATGTAATCCCCACCGGGGAAAACATGGCTTCGGTCTTTTTTTGCATGAGCGCCGCTTTCGGGTTATCCGCATCCCGATCAAATATTCCTTTGAAGTCAAGGTAGAGTATTACATCCGCAAGATCGGAGATCAGCGTGTCCGAGGTGGGCTCTTTGTATTTCTCCCCGCGGAGGATGCACATAGCCTGAAAGAAAATGGCGTTGTCCTCCTGCCATGTCTCGCCGTCTCCCATGATGACTTCCTTGGTCTGCGCCGGTGTCAGAGAGAAAGCATATTGATCCTCGCCGATGGGCTGCGCATAGGACAGCATTGCCTGCACCGACAGCCGCCGTATGAGATATCTGAGTTTCGCCATGGATACCTCCGTGATCGTTTTTTATAGTATACCATGAAATGACTCGGAAGTCAATCTGTATTATTAAAACTACTCCCATATCAAATTTACAAACAGAAAGGAAGTTCAAATGGATCAAGAAAAACAAACAGGCAACTACTATACGCCGCCGTACTGCACAGAAAACGGCTGTCTTTGCTATCGCCCACCGGAACGGCAGGATGCACAAGGCATTATGCTTTGCAACTTTGCCCCTCGTATCGTCAGTGAGATCATCGTAGATGATGGTGCAGAGGTCACAAGAAAGTATCGCATCGGCGGAACGGATGCTTACGGAAATGAGATTTCACCCGTAGAAATACCGGCAGGCGAGCTTGAAAAGATGGCGTGGATCGCCAACTGCTTGGACGCCTCATGCGATCTTTGTGTGGTCAGCCAAGTGGAAAAGCATGTGCGGTGTGCCATCAAGACAACGGCAAGATTTGCCGACAAGCGGTATATCTTCTCGCATACCGGGTGGAAGAAGATCGGAGGTGAATGGCACTATCTTCTGCCCGGGGACAAGACCTATCAGGTTGAGCTGAAGGGAAAGCAGAGGAATTACTACGGTGCCGAAGGCTTTGTCAAAGAGGATGCGGAGGAACTTGTCAAACTGCTCTCGTGCGGTATGATGCCCGACGAGGTGCTTCTGTCGTGCCTCGCCACGGTATTCCTCTCGCCTCTCAATGAGTTCCTTCGTCAGATTGGTCATGAACCGAAATATCTTTTAACCCTCATCGGCAGAACTGGCAGCATGAAAAGCACGGTAGCGGCGCTTATGCTGTCTTTCTTCGGCAACTTTTCGGCGACCGACCTGCCCATGAGCTTCCGAGATACGGCAAACAGTATCGTTCATAACGCCTTTGCGCTTAAGGATGTTCTGACTTGTGTGGACGATTATCACCCGACAGCAAGGTCGGATGCAAGTCAGATGAAGGCTGCTATGCAGACCCTGGCAAGAGGTTACGGCGACAGAGCCGCACGAAATCGACTCGGCTCGGATATCACCCTTCGTCAGCCAAGACCGCCGCAGGGCAATGTCATCGTGACGGCAGAGTTCGCCCCCGACATCGGAGAAAGTGGAACGGCACGTCTTTTCTGTATTGAGATGAAGCCGGGCGGTATCAATCTCCCTCTTTTGACCGAGGCACAGGACAAGGCTCTTGAAGGAAAATACGCCGTTTGTATGCGCGGGTACACCGATATGTTGAAGTTCTTTGCTGACAAGGGAGAGATCTGCGGCATACTGAAATCGAATTTTATGACCTACCGAAGCAAATGGCGTGAACGCCTGAGAGAAAATGAAATACAGTTTCATGACCGACTTCCCGACACGCTTGCGTGTTTGGAAATCGGTTTTTCTTTTATGGAGATATTTCTGAGTGCCGAAACGGACTTCGGTGAAGAAGATATCGCGGTTCTTAATGCACGTTTTGAAAGTGTTCTCCTGCGTCTTGCCGCAAGGCAATGTGAATCGGTCGAGCAGGACAGACCGACGCATATATTCCTCCGCAAGCTGTATTCTCTGATTGAGTGCGGAAATGTTTTCCTGTTGCCTGCAACGGGAAGAACGGAAATTCCGCCGAAAAACTATATCGGATACGAGGACGAAACCTATTACTATCTCATGCTGGATGCTTCTCACAAAGCTGTTAAACGGTTATGCGGAGAGCAGGACGAAGGCTTTGCTATCTCTGCCAAGTCTCTTGCCAAGGCGTTGGCTGACGAAGGCTTGATCGAGCCGGGCGATAACGGAACAAACACACGAACAATGCGCTTCGGCGGAAGGCTGAAACGGGTCATGCTTCTGCACAAAGAGAAAGCAAACAAACTGGTATCTGTATAAAAAATGGCGTAACAAGCGGAACAAATAAAATTCGGGAGTCGGTTTTGTTTCGTTTGTTACGCCAAATTCAGATAAGCAGGTGCTTTCTTTTCACAGAATTGTATTTATAAAAACTGCTCCCATATCATCAGAAAGGAGGTAAAGCAAATGATAGAAATTGCGGACAATGTACACGGGTCGTAGCGAGACGACTTCCCGCTTCAGCGGTGGCAAGATGCTTTGCCCGCCGTTGCGGCACGCCGCCCCGACAGGGCAAGCAGAGCGTTTGGACTCCCACCGCCAAAGGCGGCGTGTGCCAAAACGCATTATTTTTTTGGGGGGCAGAAGCCCCGCGCTTACGCGCTCCCCACTTACCTTTTCTTTGCGAAAAGAAAAGGGTAAGCCAAAAGAAACGAATTCAATTATATCAATTTTCAGAGAGGTGATTTGTCATGGCGACCAAAGGTCGCAAACGAAACAGAAAAAAGTCCTTTTGGGTGACAGAGGGCGAATGGAAAGCAATCGAAAAGATTGCCGCCGGTACCGGCATGGGCATCGGTGAATACCTTCGCATCTCTGCACTCGGTAAGACAATCTATCAGATTGAAGAACTGAAGCCGGTTCTTCATGAGCTGAAATGTATCAGCCGCAATCTCAATCAGCTCACCATGCTTTCACATCAAGGCGTGGTGCGGACGGTCAATCTGACCGCGACGGATGACGGCATCGGTCGGTGCTATGAGGCAATCAACAGGCTGTATGCCGACACCGATGCAGTGATACAGGGCGGAGGTTGATGTTCTATGGCGACTGTTATTTTCATTAGGGAGAGCAAGCAGACACCAAGTGCCATGCGCGGATGTATCAGTTACTGCGTGCAGGAGAAGAAAACCGTTGACGAAAACGGGCGGCAGTATGTCGGCGGGGTCAACTGCTTAGGAACACACGCTTATGAAGAATTCATGGCAACCAAAAATCTTTACGGCAAAGCCTGCGGCACTTACTTCTATCAGTATGTGCAGTCCTTTCTGCCGGGGGAAATTCAGTCCTATGAGGAAGCCCACCGTATCGGCCTGGAATTTGCCGGGAAGTCTTTTCCGGGATATGAGGTTTTGGTGACAACGCATTTGGATGCACACGATGACCATGGCATTCAGCGCGTGCACAACCATTTTATTGTCAATTCGGTCAGCTTCGAGGACGGCAGGAAGATTCACTTCACACCGAACACGCTGCAGGAACTGCGGAAGATCAGCGATGACATCTGCCGTGACCACGGTCTGTCTGTTCTGCCTCCGTCGGAGCGCAGAAACGGTCAGGGCATCGGTACGCGGGAGTACCGTGCAACGATGAGAGGTGAGGGCTGGAAATTCCAGCTCATCAATGACATGGACGCCGCCATGACTCAGGCGGGAGACAAACGCGAGTTCTGTGATATTCTTGCCTCTGTCGGTTATACCGTCAACTGGACGGATACAAGAAAATATATCACATTCACCTGTCCGAACGGCAGAAAAGTCCGGGACAACAAATTACACGACAACAAATATACCAAGGAGAATTTAGAGTATGAATTCAGAATACGAAAACAAATTACAGAACACGCCGGCAGTCAGTTCAATGGACAAACTGAAAGCGGCATCCAGAACGGCAGTCAAGACAATAGAGGAAACACCGTATCAGCCGATTGTTTATGCGATTCCGAAGGAGGATTGGAACGCCTTTCGGGAATGGACGAAACAGGCAGTGACCTTTCAACCCACGTTGTATCAGCAGATAGCGGAGCTGACAACCAAGGAAGAAACGCAAGCGTACACGGACGAGATATGGAACGAAATCCGGAATTGGGCGGAGGATGTGACCGGAAACGTGCAGAAAACGGCGGAAAGCATTGTACCGAGAGTGCAGACGCTGTTGAATCAGAACAAGGAGCTGCTCGAACAGGATGGGAGGATGCGCGAGCAGTTTATCTCAGGTCTCGACTTGAAGGAAACCAATCGTATCAAAGAATTCAAGGATCTGCTTACGGGTATGAAGCGGTGGATTGTCACGATGATGGTGTCAACCGCCATCGGTTCGGCAGCTTTGTCCGCGGTGATCTGTCTCTTGATGAGATAACAGCGTTCTTCAAAAATGAACGGCAGGAATCCAACCTGTCCGACGATGAAGCGACAGAAACGGAAGATCTGACACAGAGAAAATACGACGACCTGCGGGAGCAGGCGGAGCTTGGCAACCTATACGCCGGGTACCGCCTCTCCCGCATTTTGTTTGATGAGGACAGTCCGTACTACGATGAGTACGACGGCGCATATTACCTTGAATCCTCCGCAAAGCAGGGCTATCATGTGGCGCAGTATCGGCTCGGCAAGATGATCTGTGAGGGTGGTTATTACCGTCGTATTCCCGAGAACGCCGAGTATTGGCTGACCTTATCTGCAAAGCAGAAGAATCCTTACGCAGAGATGCTTCTCGGTCAACTGTATATCCTCGGAGATTTCCTACGCCTTGACCGCAAGGCGGGCGTCGATCTTCTGTACGATGCAATACGCCACGGGAACGCTCACGCTGCCTATACGCTCGGCAAGTATTACGCCGACGGCAAGTGTCTGAAAAAGGACATTCCGAAAGCTATCGCGCTTTTTGAACAGGCGGCGCAGATGGGCAATCCGTTTGCAGAATACCGGCTTGCCAAAATCTATCTTTTCGAATCAGACTATTTCGACTGGCAAAAAGCCGTGGAGCATCTGAACACGGCGGCACACAAGGGCAATGAAAATGCCTATCGGGCATTGCAGAACATGAGCCGGAACACCGTGATCTCCATTACAACAGGCATCGCAGACCTGATCGGCGATCTTTCCGCTATGTTTGACAAAAGACCGGCAGTGGAGGATTGCACCACCATGCCGGAACACAGAGAAAGGAAAAAATATGAGTATGAGCAGAGTTTATAAAACAACCAATGCAACACATTTTTATGAAAGGGAGTGAGGTTTATCGGTAAGCGGAAAGAAACGATGCAGGATATGAAGGAACGGTTTGGCACTATGCCGACCGGAAGTCAGGTAATCGTGATCGATGGTGTTAACTATACCGTCGTCAGCCATTACACCGGCGGAAAGGATATTGACCATGTCATCCGTGCGCTTGCGGAAAAGCAGGCGACGGCGGAGATGAACAGTCAGGGCGAAAAAGAAAAAATCTCGGCATAAAACAGTCGGGTTAACAGTTAACAGGTTGCAGCTTGATTTTTTATGTGCTTTGTGATATGATAAAGGCACATACAGATCAGGCTGCTTTGACGTAACGGAAAGGAGTTAATTTGATGTCAAAGCAAACACAAAACAAAAAAGCAGGTCTTTATTACAGACTGTCCCAGGAGGACGAACGGGCGGGAGAATCCCTGTCCATTGAGAATCAGAAAAAGATCCTCGAAAAATACGCCCGTGAGAACGGATTTGAGATCATCGACGAGTATATCGACGACGGCTGGAGCGGCACCAACTTCAACCGTCCGGGTGTACAGAGACTGCTGGAGGATGCCAAGAACGGCAGAATCAATGTGATCATCGTCAAAGACCTCAGCCGCTTTGGCAGAAACTATATTGAGGTGGGGCAATACACGGATTATCTGTTCCCGACCTACAATATCCGGTTTATTGCCGTCGGCGACAATGTGGATTCGGCTGTAACCGAAAACACAGGCATGGATATGACGCCAATCATGAATGTCTTCAACGAATGGCACGCCGCCAACACGAGCAAGAAGATCCGCGCGGTCATTGAAGCCAATGCCAGGGAAGGTATCTACCGTAGCAATCAAGCACCTTACGGCTATATCAAGGGCGACGATGATAAACGGCTTCCCATCGTTGACAGCGAAGCAGCGGCTTATGTGCGGAGAATGTTTGAAATGCGGGCGTCCGGCATCAGCCCCAACCATATTGCACAGACCTACAACAATGAGGGCATCCTTCCGCCGGGAGACTATAAGGAGCAGAAGCTCGGTATTCCGAACACACGCAAGTCTCACCATTTATGGTCAAGTTCCACAGTGAAGCAGGTTTTGACTAACCCAATTTACCTCGGGCATATGGTTCAGCTGAAAACGACCAACGTATCCTACAAGAACAAAAAGCAGATTAAGCGTGATCCCGAGGATATGATATGGGTTTACAACACCCACGAAGCCATTGTGACACAGGAGCTATGGGACAAATGCCGTGAGATGGAAGCGTCGGTCAGCCAGGGAAAGAAGAACAAAACGGGATATGTCAATCCGCTGTCCGGACTCGTCTTTTGCGCTGATTGCGGGAACAAGATGTATATCAAATGGAATAACACCCGACACAAGAGAACAGACCCTCGTACCTATCACCGTGAGAACTTCACCTGCGGTGCATACTCCAAATTCGGGGGAGAAAGCTTGTACAAGCCACTATATTCAGATCAAGATTTTGAACCAACTTGTTCTTGCGGACGTTCGCTCCAAGATGAGCCTTGTACTTGCCGATGAAAAGCGTGCAAGAGAGGAATTCCTCAGCCGTAACGAACAGCAGAACACTGCCGAAGCCAACGCCGACCGCAAAAAGCTGACACAATCCACGCGCCGCCTTGCCGAGCTTGACAAACTGATCGGCTCGGTTTACGAGGACAAGGTGCTGGGCAAGATTCCCGAAGAAGTCTGTATCCACCTGTTGGAAAAATACCAAGCTGAAAAGAAATCTCTCGCTGAAACGGTCACCGCACTGGAGCAGAAGGCGCAGACCGTCCGTGATGATGCGGCAAACGCCGATGAATTCATCCGCCGTCTGAAAGCCTATCTGGAGGTTCCGGAGCTGACACGTGAGATGTGCCTGGAGCTGATCGAATTCATCACCGTCGACGAATGCCCAGGTAAGTACAGCAAGGCACCCAGAGAGATTCATATCTACTACAAATTGATTGATAAAAAATCCTCCGCAGAGCAAATTGCCGCGTGGGGAGCAAATGGAAATGAAAAAGTGTGACGATATTTGATGTTCACTACGGCAAATATCTATGCGCACCTGGACAAGAGCGGAAAAAACATCAGTGCGGAAACCATCAGCGCACTGTTCGATGATCGGCATCACGACTAATCGTGGTGCCGATTTCTGATAGGTGGTGAGCGCATGGAACAGATCATCAGCGCTGACGCGGCGAGAGCGTACCTGCATATATCCAAGCGAAAATTCCTGTATATGCTTCAAAACGGCTATATCCGCTACGAGGATAACGGCAACAAAACGCATCGGTATTCCTTGCGGATGTGCGATGTGGAAGCTCTGCGGAAGGAAATGACCAATCATCCCGAACGCTTTGCCGACCTGACCGGACGGTTTACGGCGCAAAGGATCAAACCGCCGACACCGACCGTCGTATTGTCGCAGGAGGAAGCAAATAAACTGCGCGAATACATAGCAAAATGTTGGAGCAAACACCCGGATGCTATTCCAAGCAAGCTGGCGGCGGAGCTGACCGGCTTGACGGTGGGAACGCTCAACCGCCATGTGGCAAGAGGCAACATCTTCGGTGCAGTGGTTGGTGGAAAGGTGCTTATCAGCAAACAAAGTCTGATCGGATACCTCACCGCGCCGGATGTAGTGCGGAAAATAGCGACAGTGCAACTGCAGAAATTGCTTGCGGGATACAAGCGGGCAGGAAAGTGATAAAGAGCAAAGGAATGGTCTCAAGATGTGCTTGAGGCTCTTCCTTTGCTCTTTTAGGTTATATCTCCAAATAAAAAGTCGAAAAGTGGTTTGCGTTACAAGCATAATACAAACCACTTTTCAGTAACTCACTTCATAACTTTTTCAAAGCGGAACATTTCATCCGGCCCTTCGCCGGGGAATGATTGTTCGTCTTTCTCCGGCGGATTCGGATCCGGGTGCATGGCGGAGAAAAACTCAACGGCATGAAAACCGCATTTGTTGATATAAAAATGGATATTGCGCTTTTCAAAATATGGCGTGCAGGTCTCCCAGACCTCGGTTTCGGGGTGCAGAGCTTCCACGGCAAGCCAAGCGCCATAGCCGATGCCTTTGCTGTGTTCCTTCGGCAAAACGAAAAGAAGCTCCAGCTCGTTGTGATGTGTCTCTTTGTCGATTTTCAGCACCACACCGCCAACCTTTCTGCCTTCATACAGAATCCGGTATGCTTCGCTGTCGGGTGCATCAATGCTTTGCTCAATGGTTGCGCGGGAAATGATCTCTCCATCCTCCTCAAAATGATCGTCACGCAACCCAAATTCTTCCACTGCGCCGTATTTGAAAGACTCCTGATTATCAAGGATGAACTGCTCGCGGTCGCCCGCTTCCAGCGGGGCAAGGGTTACTTTTGTGTTGTTCATATGTACCTCCAAAAAAATAAAAAATACCCGGTCATTACTAAGTAATAACCGAGCGCACTCGACACCTAATCCGGTATGCGGCCTGCAAGGCTTGCGCCTTACGATCCCCGAGCGTTACGACGCTCTACCTCCGGTGACATAAATATGAATCAGCCGAACCCGGAAAACCGGAATCCGGCTGATTATTTGGCGGAGGGAAAGGGATTCGAACCCTTGTGCGCTTGCGCGCAAACTGATTTCGAGTCAGCCCCGTTATGACCACTTCGATATCCCTCCGTATTCAGTTGGTGTTGAATGCTCAACGGCAGTATTATATCATATCACGGGCGATTTTTCAAGCCCTTTTCGGAAAAAATCGAAGTAAAAGAAAAAATATTTATCCGGTATTGATTTCAGTCGCCTGTTATGATAAAATAATGTATAATTACTGTCGAAAGTGCGGGGAAGTGCCCGTGCGTGAAAGGTGTGTCTTTTTATATGGATCTTTGCGATGCGGGATATGTCAGGGAACTGATGAATATGTTCGGTCTTACCTTCAGAAAGGAATGGGGGCAGAACTTTCTTACCGACAGTACGGCGGTAGAAAATATCGCCGAGGCATGCGGTGCCGGCCGTCCGGCGACTGTGCTTGAGATCGGCGCGGGAGCAGGTGCGCTCACGGTCGAGCTGGCAAAAAGATACGGCAATGTGGTCGCAGTTGAGATCGACCGCGGTCTTGTACCGCTTTTGAAATATGTTCTCGGCAGTTACGGCAATGTTGAGCTTGTCTGCGGAGATATTATGAAAACCGATCTTGAGGCGCTGCTGCGCCCGGCTTTTGAGCGCGGTGGTGTTTCTGTGTGCGCCAACCTCCCGTACTACATCACGACGCCGATACTTCTTGCACTGCTCGACAGCCGTCTGCCGTTCGAATCGATAACGGTCATGATACAGTCGGAGGTCGCCGACCGTCTGGTGGCGGCACCCGGAACTTCCGCATACGGTTCGGTCACTGCATACCTCGGTTATTTCGGAGTGACTCACAGACTTTTTGAAGTGACATCTGATAAATTTCTGCCGCCGCCCAAGGTGGATTCCACCGTCGTTCGCATTGATCTTTACAAGCAGAAGCCTTATGTACCGAGGAACGAGGAAATATTCTTCCGCACTCTGCGTGCTGCATTCGGTCAGCGCCGCAAAACGCTGCCGAACGCACTGTCGGCGGGCTTCGGAGAGCTTTCCAAGTCGGAACTCACCGAGGCGGTAAAGTCGGCGGGATTTGCGCCTGACATCCGCGGCGAGCGTCTTTCGACCGAGGATTTTGTACATCTTTCGGATATTATCTCCGACCTCGTTGCCCGAAATAAATACCCTGCAAGCCGCAGCGCGCATTTGCGCGGCTCGCAGGCTTTGTGCCATGTTTATGAAAGCAGCATTCTGTCGTTGGCGAATTCGCCGTTGCTTGCTTTTTCGAAGAGTGCCAACAGGTCTGACACATGAAGATTTTTCTTGTCCTCACCGGAAATGTCGTAGATTATCTTACCCTCATACATCATTATCAGGCGGTTCCCGAGGCGGATGGCATCCTTCATGTTGTGTGTTATCATCATTGTAGTGATGTTGCCGTCGCGGATCAGCTCGTCGGTCAGCTTCAGCACTTTGGCGGCGGTCTGCGGGTCAAGCGCTGCGGTGTGCTCGTCGAGAAGAAGTATCTTAGGGTTGTTCATTGTTGACATGAGCAGAGTTATCGCCTGGCGTTGACCGCCCGAAAGCAGCCCGACTTTTGAGGTCAAACGTTCCTCAAGCCCGAGGTCAAGCATTTTCAGAAGCTCTTTGTAATGTTCTTTTTCTTTTTTGGTTATGCCGTTGAGCAGCGTGCGGCGCTTGCCGCGTCTTGAGGCTAGTGCAAGGTTTTCCTCGATCTGCATATCCGCAGCGGTGCCTGTCATGGGATCTTGGAAAACTCTACCGAGGTATTTGGCACGCTTGTATTCGGGAAGCCGTGTCACATCGGTGCCGTCTATTGTTATTTTGCCGCAGTCGGCGGGGAAGACACCTGTTATCAGATTGAGAAGTGTGGATTTGCCCGCGCCGTTTCCGCCTATAACCGTGACGAAATCGCCCTTGTTAAGAACAAGATCGATCCCGCTGAGCGCCTTTTTCTCATTTATCGTTCCGGCGTTGAAGGTTTTGTGCACGCCGCTTATTTCAAGCATAGGTCTTGCGTCAGACATTTTTTGCGCCTCCTTCTTTTTTCGCTCCCTTTGTACGGAGCTTGCTCTTCCAATAAGGGACCGCAAGGAATAGCGCAACGATCAGCGCGGAGAGCATCTTGAGGTCGTTGGCGTTAAGCCCGAGCTTGAGCACGAAGGTTATCACTATATAGTAGATGACCGATCCGATGACAACCGAGACGAGCCGCAGCGCAAAGTTGACGAATATCTTTGAAAAAATAACTTCGCCGATTATTACTGCGGCGAGACCGGTAACGATGGCTCCGCGTCCCATATTGACGTCTGCGTTGCCCTGAAATTGCGCAAGAAGCGCTCCTGAAAGCGCAACTATACCGTTGGAGATCACAAGTCCCATCGTCTTGCGTGAATCGGTGTTTATGCCGTTGGCACGCGCCATTGCCTGGTTGCAGCCGGTCGCGCGTATTGAAAAGCCGAGCTCGGTGCCGAAAAACCAATAAAGTATCCCGATGAGGGCTACTATAAAGATCGTGCATACGGCGATGGTGCGGGGAAGAACGTCGCTTTTTGACGACACTATCAGAGAATAATTTCTCCAGCTTATCGGTACATTTGCTCTGCCGCTCATTATTCGGAGGTTGAGTGAATATAGCGCAAGCTGCGTCAGAATGCCCGCAAGGATCGCGGGAATACCGAATTTCGTGTGAAATATACCGGTAGCGAGTCCGGCCAAGCATCCCGCAAGAAATGCCGCGGCAAGGGCGAGATAAATATTTACGCCGGCTGTCGTAAGAACTACGAGAACTGCGCCACCCGTAGCAAACGAGCCGTCCACTGTCAGGTCGGCGAGGTCAAGTATCTTGTATGTGATGTATACACCGATCGCCATTATGCCCCAGATCATACCCTGGGCGATCGGCGACGGCAGCGATTGCAGAAATTCAAGCATTTTTAATCCATTCCTTGTTGACATTAAACGGTAAAAAGGCAATGTGCGACGTTGCCCTTTTACCGCTTTGTTGGTTTGTGGGGGATAAATTAATCGGCAGAAAGCGCTTCGTATCCTTCGGGTACCGTTATGCCGAGCTGCGTGCAGCGTTCGGGCATATACTTTTCGGTAAGCCCTGTTGCGTACTGAATGTCCATTTTCGCGGGATCCTTACCGTTGACAAGTATTTCGTAAGCCATTTCACCCGCCTTGTATCCGATGTCATAATAGCTGATGGCAAGCGTTGCGACGCCGCATTTGCGGCAAATGCCTTCCTCGCCCGAGATGAGCGGGATCTTTTTGGGTTCAAGCACGTTGTTTATCGCCGTGCCGTTTGACGCGACGGTGTTGTCGGTCGGTGCGAATATCACATCGCATTCGTCGGAAGCCTGTGTTGTTACGGCTGTAACGTCGTTGGTGTCAACAAAGGTGAATTCTTTGCAGGTGAGCCCGAGCGTTTTCAGGTGACCCGCAATTACATTTGCCTGATATTTGGAGTTCGGTTCGGAGGAGCAATAGAGGATGCCTACGGTCTTTGCCGATGGCACGAGCTCCTTTATCATTGCTGCCTGTCTGTCAAGCGGTGCAAGGTCGGATGTGCCGGTGACGTTGAAGTCGGTCTTGCCGCTCCAATCGCTTATACCGAGGGCCGTTGCAAAGTCGGTCACAGATGTTGCTACGATCGGGATGCTGTCGGTCGCCTGTGCGGCAGCGCTTAGCGCTCCGGTGGCGTTTGCCATGATGAGATCGACCTTATCCGAGACGAATTTGGCGCATATCGTTGTGCAGTTGGTCGCCTCGCCGGAGGCGTTCTGAAGATCAAACTTCACCTTGTCGCCGAGCTTGTCGGTAAGAGCCTTTTTAAAGCCCTCGGTCGCGGCGTCGAGCGCCTCGTGCTGGGCAAGCTGACAGATGCCGACAGTGTATGTGCCGTCCTTTTTTCCGCTTTGGCAGCCGGCAAAGCAGAATGCAGTGAGTGTCAGCGCAAGAGCAGCCGACGCGATCTTTTTTAAAGTGGTTTTCATAATGTGTCGCTCCTGAAATAAAAATAGCCGCACCGCAGTGCGGCTTTATCTTAAAACGACAACATTATACAACGTGTTTTGCAACTTGTCAATACGAAATTGCAAATTCGAGCGTCTTTTTTGCGTTTTTCGGATAATATTGCAAGCGTTCTTGCATTTTCGGACATCAGATATAGTCAGAAATGTAGGGTATCTTGTGCCAGAGAAGATCATCGAGGCGTTCGGCATCCTCCCATGTGCTTTCTATACGCTCCATTTCGTAGAGACGTTCTGCGGTCTTATACCCGAGCAGCAGTGTTGTGAGGGATGCTATGGTCATTTTCACATGCACTTCGGCAGGGGCGTCGGTAATGCTGCATCTGCCGTCCTTGAAAAGAACGTTTATCACGCGGTTGTTCCATGGCAGCAGGTCGTCAGTAAGATCGAATGCCACAACGGTAGGTTTTTCGTCCGGGTCGCAGGGGTACTTGCGGAAGAACTGCTCGACGTCGGTGATGCGCCCCATACAATACGGGCGTATCATTTCCTTTATATCACCGTCGTCCATCTCGAAGGCGATCGGTTCGCTGAAATATGTGTTTCCTCTTATTTCGTCGACCATCGACTCGTGAGCGCGTATGTATTCCCAAAGTCCGTTGTGTGCTTCGCGGGTGAGATAGATCATTTCCTTGATGTGCATGATGTCGGATTTGATAAGGTATACCATATACCCGCAGGGTTTGTGATCCTTATCATAATATACCGCAACGTATGTGTCGTCCTCGTCCCAGCGCCAGTATTCCTCCCATGCGAGCGCATTGCGGAAAAGACAGCCGTGAGTTACCGTTGCGAATGCGGTGTGAAGGTTGTGAAAATCCTCGTTATCCCAATCTACGCGGCGCACGTAGCCCTCCACGGCAGACTTGCGCGGGAGCTGGCGGTCTTTGACCACATATGATATCTTATTGGAAACGATCTCCCATCCGAGCCTATGATAAAGCGGGATGGAGTACGGATACAGAAGCGCAAACGAGCGGCCGCTGCTGCGCATATTTGTGAGGCTCTGTATCATGAGCCTCTTCATGATGCCTCTGCCGGAATACTCGGGGTATGTGCATACGCTCGTTACGAACCCGACTGGAAAGACCGTGCCGTATATATTCATATCGAGCGGGTATACCGCAAACTGCGAGATGAGGGTCTTGCCGTCGAAGCAGCCGAGTACGTTTGCACGCTGAAGGACGGGGAATTTCGACTGCTTTATCTCATCGTCGCGCCATCCTGTCTCGGAAAGATCCTGCTCGGTGACCTGAAATGCGTATCGCAGCAGGGCGTTGTACTGGTCGAGGTCGGATTCCGACGTCGTAAGATGCCGGAATTTATATGAATCAATGTCTGTGTTGTTTTTTGACATGAAAATCTCCTTGATGCGGATCGTGTTGTATGTTGTTGTTCGGGATCATTGTCTTGTGCGTTATGGTGAAAACCTACGGGACGGCGGAGATAACTTTTATTCCCGCGTCGTCAAGCGCCGCACGTGCCTCGCCGCTGAGCCCCGAATCGGTCACGATGCAGTCCACCTCGGAAAGCGGAGCATAGCTCACAACGGCGGGGCGTCTGTATTTTGACGAGTCGGCAAGCAATATGCGGTAAGACGAATTCTGCGTTACGAGGCGGTTAATGCCCGCGGTGCTGAAATCGTCGGCGAGAAGTCCGTCATCTGCGGAATAGCCGTCCACACCGATAAAGCATTTGGTGAATCTGAGCGCCGACACCGCGCGTTCGGTGATATATCCGCAAAAATCGCGCTGTGCGTCGCGGTATTCGCCGCCGAGCAGGATGACCTTCATGTGTTCCTTGAGGAGATCGAGATCGACGAGCGAGTGAGTGAACACTGTACATGAGGAAAGCAGCCTTGCCTCCGCTGCCGTTTCGGCAGACGCGCCCACGGCAGCCGCATCGCGGAACACCTCTGCCATTGCCGCACCGAGCGACATGACAGTCGTACCGGAGTCGAGGTAGATGATGTCACCGTTCCTTATAAGCTGCATCGCCGCTTTTCCTATGGCGTTTTTTTCATCGGCGTTTTCAAGCTGAACAAGATCGAACATATAGCTGCGTGCACCATCGCTGCGTCCGGTAAAGCAAATGCCGCCGTATGCGCGAATGACCTCTCCTTCGGCTTCAAGCTGTGCAAAAAGACGGCGGACAGTCGATTCCGACACCCCGAATGCCTGCATTGCTTCTTCAACGGTCAGTTTTTTTGTCTTGCGCAGCATATTCAATACGCTTTGCCTTCTGCGATCGCAGTTTTTCATGATCGTGTCCGTTCCTTTCCTGTTTTTTTCGGCTTTCGGCTGAAATATCTGCCTTTAAATTATAGCGCATCCATGACCGTATGTCAAGTGGCGGTCTCCTTAAGAACTGTGAGAATGCCATGATTCGACCGAACCAATCAAAAAACGCAGTGAAATTTGCTCAATTCGGTCATTTGTTATTGACAACCGCAGCTTTGAGAGTTATAATTATCATGACGCATAAGGCGCGACCGACGCGCTGCGATCACATAATTTTATAAGCTCGAAAGGCAGGATCCCCCGATGAAAGCTACAAGAAAACTACTTGCGGCATTGCTTGCGGTGCCGACCCTTATCACCCTGTTTACCGGATGCGCCAAAAACGGAAACGACCCGGTTACGTCCGACTCGGCCAAGACGGATGTCACCACATCTCCCGCCGAAACGGAGCCCGAATTCCCGGCAGCCGACTACGGTAAAACCAAGTTCACCGTCTATGGCAGAGGCGACGGTGAGGCAAGTTACCCGGGTCTTTATATAGACACGGAGGACTCGAGCGACACCATGGGGCACAAAACGCGCGAGCGCAACTCCATTGTCGAGACAAAATACAATATCGACATTGAATTTACGACAGATCCCAATCCTTATAAAAATGTGAGCAAGTTCATCGACTCGGGTGACTCCGAGTTTGATCTTATCCTTGACAGACGCTCAATGCTCAACTCGCTTGCGCAAAGCGGTTATCTCAAGGATTTCAATACTCTCGAACACGTTGATTTCACCAAGCCGTGGTGGGACGCAAACTGCGCACGCGACTACGAGGTCGCAGGCAAGCTTTTCTTCATGGCAAACGACATAAGCGTGAGCAACCTTGCGGGTACTCGCTTCCTTTACTTCAACAAAGCTCTGATAGAGAAGAACCAGCTTGAGAGCCCTTATGACCTCGTTCATCAGAACAAATGGACGATAGATAAAATGCTTGAGATGGTCAAGGCGGTCAATGTTGACAACGGCGACGGTGTATGGAACGGTCAGGATGTCTACGGCTTCCTCGCCGAGACCGGCAGCGCCAACGGCACTGTTATACATATGCTTGTCGGCTGCGGTATCAAATACACCGAAAAAGCCGAGGACGGCACGATAGTATGCAATGCATACAATGAAAAAACTCTTGCCGTCGTCGAAAAGATATACGACGTGTTTGAAAACCAGACCTGCACGCTCACATACCAGAAGTGTGCCGAAGGGGCGGATATGTCCGGATTTGCAAACAAGTACAATTACGGGCGTTCATTGTTCGCATCAGACCACTTCCTCTTCGTGCAGAACGGCATGAGCATTTCCGATCAGTTCAAGGAAATGAACCCCGGCTTCGGCATAGCTCCCAACCCCAAATACAACGAAGACCAGGAGAGCTACTATCACAAGATGGATAAGTACGCTCTTATATGGGCTATACCGAATTTCAAGGATCTCGATACCGAACGCCTCGGGATCGTCATGGAGTACTGGGCATATCAGTCTTCACGCACTGTCATGCCTGCGTACTATGAGGTCGTTATAAAGTTCCGCCGTGCCACAGACCCGAACGCGCACGAAATGCTCGATATAATCAAGGGCTCGATCAGATATGATATAAGCGAGCTGTTCACATCGACGATAACCGATGTTATATGGAACGGCTATGCCAGCGGAAACCTTGCCTCGAGATGGGCACAGAGCAAGGATGCCATCAATGTGTCGATAGATGCTTTTTACAATAAGATAAAGGACCTCGGGTGAGGTAAAATCGAAAGGAAACAATAAATATGGACAACAGTCTTGTCAGAGTCGGCGTATTCGGCGCATGGCGCGGGTGCGCGTACATCAAATGCCTTGCGCAGATCGACGGAGTTAAGGTTACTGCCGTGTGCGACAAATCGGAAAAAAGAAGAAACGACGCGCTGGCTGCCTGCGAAAAGATCGGATGCGGCGATGTCCGCATGTTTGACGACTATGAGGAGTTTATTACCTCGGGTCTCTTTGATGCGCTGATACTCTGCAATTACTTCAACGAGCACGCTCCGGTCGCGATACGGGCGCTCGGCATGGGCATTCACGTTTTCAGCGAAACTATAGCGGCTTCAACCATGGCTGAATGTGTTGCGCTCTGCCGCGCCGCGGAGAAGAGCACGGCGATATACCAGCTTGCGGAGAACTATCCTTTTGCACGCGGAACACTTGAGATGAAGCGCCTTTACGACGGCGGAACGCTCGGAAAGGTGCTGTTTGCGGAGGGCGAATATGTTCACCCGATGAGCCCCTCGGATACGCGCAAGTATACGGGCATTGACGGGAACGGCGAATATCACTGGCGTCGTTATCTCCCCGCGACATATTACTGCTCTCATGCGTTGGCGCCTCTTATGTATATGACGGGAGAAATGCCGAAAAAGGTCATAGGCAAGACGATACTTTCGTCTGTCGAGACGCTGAAAAAATACGGCCGCATACGCGCCGACGCAGTAGGAGTGATGCTCGTCGAAACGATCGGAGGCGCTCTCTTCCGCGTGAACGGCTCGTCCTATATGGCACCGCACGGCAACTGGTATCGTCTCTCCTGCGAAGAGGGTGCGTGCGAGACCGTGCGCGGGCAGTCGAAGATGGTTCGTCTGGCGTACAACAAATGGTCTATCCCCGAAGGTGCGGAGCACGACGTGACGTATGAGGCACAGTGGGCGTCTGATGCCGAAAAAGCCGAGGCGTGCGGTCACGGCGGCGGTGACTACTGGGTACTCAGGCAGTTCTTCGATTCCGTACGAAGCGGAAAGCCCGGCTTCCTCAATGTATATCGCGCGGCGGCGATGGCTGCCGTCGGAATACTCGGCTGGCGCTCGGTGCTTGACGGCTCCAAGGAATATACGATACCGGATTTCCGAAACGAGGCGGAGCGCGCCGAGTGGGAGGCTGACGATCTGTCCCCCTTTCCCGCCGAGGAGAAGCCGAACCTGATACCTTATACATCTGTTCCCGTGGCTGAGGATGTGCTTGAATATATAGCGGAAAAGGAAAACGAGACTCCCGCTGCCACAGGCAGGACAGAATCCGAAATAGAAGCCGAATCAAAGAATTTCGGTGAAAGCAATGTGGTCGTAAAATGAGTGTAAAACGTAAAACAGTAAAATTCGGAGTCGTAGGCTGCGGGCTTATGGGCAGAGAGTTCGCCTCGGCTGCCGCAAGGTGGTGTCACCTTCTTACCGATCTCCCTGCGCCGGAGATAGTTGCAGTATGTGACCTCAATGAGCAGGCGCGCGGATGGTTCACGGATAATTTCCCGTCGGTGAAGCTATCCACACCAGATCTCGGTGAGCTGCTGGCAGACCCGGAAGTAGAGGCTGTCTACTGCGCCGTTCCGCATAATCTGCACGAAAAATTCTATGTGGACATAATAAACGCGGGCAAGCACCTGATGGGTGAAAAGCCGTTCGGCATAGATCTTGCAGCCAACAGTGCGATCGTTGCCGCTGCCGAGGCTCATCCCGATTCGGTCATACGCTGCTCGAGCGAATTTCCGTACTATCCCGCCGTTCAGAAGCTGATAGCCGACATTGAAAGCGGAAAATTCGGCAGACTCATAGAAGTGCGTTCGTCCTTTTGCCATTCGAGCGATATGGACATCACAAAGCCGATCAACTGGAAGCGCCGTATTGAGACAAACGGTGAGTATGGTTGTATGGGCGATCTCGGGCTGCATACCGAACATCTGCCTTTCCGCATGGGGTGGATCCCCGAGCGCGTTTATGCAAACCTTACAAAGATAATAACGCGCCGTCCCGACGGCAAGGGCGGATTTGCCGACTGCCTGACATGGGACAACGCACGCCTTGATTGCACGGTGCCGGACGGAAACGGCGGATATTTCCCGATGTATCTTGAAACAAAGCGGCTTTGCCCGGGCGCTACAAACCGTTGGAGCATCGAAGTCGACGGACTTGATTTTTCGGCGCGTTTTTCGACCGACGACCCCGGAGCGTATTATTATACGCAGGCTGTCGGGCGCGAGCAGGCGTGGTGCAGGCTGAATATCGGTTACAAGCCTATGATACCGACCATAACAGGAGGAATATTCGAATTCGGGTTTACGGATGCGATACTCCAGATGTGGGGTGCGTTTATTGCGGAGATAGACGGAAGAAAGGATATCGCGCCGTTTGGTTGCGTGACTCCCGCCGAGACCGCCCTTTCTCACAGGCTCCAGACTGCCGCTCTTATTTCGCACAATGAGCAAAGAAGCGTTGAGCTGTGCGAAGTTTTATCATGACCCGAAAGGAAGTTCAGTAAATGTTCAGAAATTTGACCCTTTCCCTTGCCGATATAACGGGCGAGGACTATATACGCGGACTTGTTGAAGGCTGCGAATTTTTCGGGACGCTTTCGCGCGGCGATGCCGATGCGCTGGCGCACGAAAAGATAAGCTTTTATCCCGAAGCGGCGCAGCGCCGCAACGACGAGCTTGCAGCCTCGGTCGGCAGACAGATAGTGTCTGCGGTCAACGACAGCAACGGCGGAGCGCCCACGGATGCTTTCCGCCACGCCGAAAACCGAGACGCGTCCCCTCTCGGTGCATACGGATGCTATCGCCTCGGTGAGGACGGAAAATTGTATCTTATCGGTAAGAGCGAGCACTACCATGCATCCCTTGGGCATTCGTTCCCCGGATACCGCCTTGTTGACATTGCACGCCGTCTCGGAGTACCGAATGCGACACATAACAATACGCGCGGGTACATAACAAGGCTTTGCGAAAAGCGCATAGTCGGATACGCCAACGGTATCAGCCCCGACGATGCCGATGCCGATGCGCGTCTGTCTGAGGTGCTGTCCTCGGATAAGCCGCACGTGCTCAACCGCGTCATTAATCTGGAAACGGGCTCCCTCGGAGTCGAGGCGGGCGTAAAAATGATGCTCAGACGCTTTTACTGCTGCTCGCCGTCTCCCGAGGCGCCAAAATATGCGGGCAAGACTCCCGTTTTCCTTGTCATGTCGGATACATCCGGTGGAATGGCGGGGAATTATCACGGAACTACGGTGCTGACACAGACATTCCGCGGACTCTGGAACGGATTTTACAATGAAATCGAAAAAGCGGGAATATACAAGGTCGTGCCGGTAAAGCCCAATGATATAGCCGATTTTGAAGCAAAGATAAAGGAATACAACACCGGTAACTATAAAACCGCGGGATTTTTGCACGAAATAGTCATGATGAACTACGGTGCGCTTAAGCTCACGCGTGATTATCTTACATGTGCATATGAGGCGTGCCGTGAAAACGATACGCCGGTGCTCGTTGACGAGATACAGACCGGAATGTGGTATCGCGGGCTTTTCCTTTTCCGCCTCTATGGTCTTGAACCTGATTTTGTGGTTATAGGCAAGGGATTCCCGGGCGGAGAATTTCCCGCAAGCCGTATAGTCACCACGGCAGAGTACGACAATCTTGACCAGTTCGGAGCGCTCGTGACAAACGGGCAGGAGGAGCTTGCGTCGCTTTCATATCTTGTCACCATGGAGTTTGCCGGTGCAAACGCCGACGAGATCGAACGCGTAGGTAACGCATTTGAAAAGGGTATGAAGGCACTTGTTGCAAAGTATCCGCACAAGCTGACTGCCGCAGAGGGGCTCGGTCACGAGGCTGCGCTTTATTTCCACACCGTCGAAGAGGCGGCAGCCTTTACGGGCGAGCTGCACAAGCGCTGCATTGATGCAAGTGCTCAGCTTTACAAGAAAAACTGCGTTCCCGCAGTGCTGTTCAAGCCTCCGGTGATCGCCACCGATGCGGTCATAGACAAAATACTTTCGGAGTGCGACGGGGCGCTCTCCTGCGGAAACGTCTGATATCATGAAAAGCTATTATCTCGGCATCGATATAGGCTCAACAGCCGTAAAGGCGATGCTGATAGACGGCGAGACTCTGACGCCGGCGTTTCGCGTCGGCGTCGGATATCCTACAAAGCGCGTCAGCGGGTATGTAACGCAGGCGCCGTCCGACTGGGCAGACGCCGCGGCGTCCGCCGTGCACGGCGTAATTGCCGAGGCTGACAATGCGGGACGGTCCGGAAACATACTCGGCATCTCGCTTTCGGCACAGGGAGGCAGCATATTTGCGACTGATGAAAATTACAAGCCGATATCGGATGCTGTGAGCTGGATGGATGCGCGCGCAGCCGAAGAAGCCGGGGAGCTTCAAAGTCGCTTTGGAGAAGGCGTTTATCTTTCATCGGGATGGCGGCTCTCGCCGCTTGACGACGCCTCAAAGCTTCTGTGGTTGAAAAAGCATGACTCGGCGCTTTTTCGGCGCGCGGCTCATTATCTTACCACTGCCGACTATTACACGGGGCATCTGTGCGGCAGATATGTTTACGATCCCGCATCCGCCGCTATAACGCGGTTATACGACTTCATGCGCGGTGAGTGCAGCCGCGAGCTGCTTGAATATCTCGATATCGACGCGAAGAAGATATCTCCCGTTATGCCGAGCGGCACCCTTGCCGGGACGCTCACGAAAGACGCGGCGGATGAACTCGGGCTTGATCCCGGAATACCGGTATCTGTCGGCGCACACGACCAGTACTGCGCCGCCGTCGGTAGCGGGATCAGGCGCCCCGGACAACTGCTTATCGCTACCGGAACGGCGTGGGTACTGTTCGGCGTGACGCGCGAGCCGTGCTTTTCGCCGCTTCATACTGCGCCATGCGTATTTCCGGAGCTTTCCGGCGGCGATGCAAAAAAATACGGTGTAATAGCGACGCTTTCCGGTATCGGAGCATCTGTCGAGCGTTTTGCCGCCTCTTGCGGATATTCACTTGCGGAATCGGACAGGCTTGCCGCCGCGTTGCTTGAAAAACGACCGGATGTCGGTCGTTATGTCCCCGCAAGCCCGTGCGAGGAGGGAAGAGGCTTTTTGCCGCACCGTGCCGGAACGGGCATAACATATGACCCGGTGAGCGGTAAGGATTATGCCGCACGTTACCTTGCGCTTCTCGAGGGAGCGGCTTTTGAAGCGCTTGCCGCAGCGGAAAAGCTGCCACTTGGGGCGCATCCGTCTGTTGTTATGTCGGGAGGTGCCGCAAGATCGGCGCTTTGGCGCGGAATAGTCGCATCCGCGGCAGCATCGCGCGGCATGACGCTTGAGCTTGCACGCGAAAAGGATGCGCCGGCATTCGGTGCTGCGCTCATCGCTGCGGCAGGTTCGGGACGTGATATCATGTCTGCTGTCGGAGAAACGGAAACCGTGCCGCCGGTCGGCGAATACGCCGCGTGGCTCGGAGAAGCATATTTGCTTTGGAAAAAAGCGATACTCAGCGAGTAAACAAAGGAGATAAAACCATGCCTGTAATTGAAATTACCGATTATGACCGTCGGGTGTATGAAGAAAAGCTTGCGGATTTTCTGCCGGACAGATTTATAGACTGCCATACGCATATCTGGCGCAAGGGGACGCGTAAGGTGGGCGACAAGGGCTGCGTAACGTGGACGGCTACCGCCGCGCCGTGGCAGACCTATGACGAGCTTGCCGAGTCTTACCGCAGATTCTTTCCCGGCAAGCAGGTCACGCCCGTCGTTATGGCGTCGCCGTCCTGCTATCTTGACATAGGCAACAGCTATGCCCTCGAGGAAGCTAAGGCGCACGGGCTGCCCGCTTACTACTGCACAAACTGGGACAGCGACGAGGAAGAGATCCTCGGTGCGCTCAAGAACGGCTTTGTTGGCATAAAACCGTACCAGAACAACTCGCCTTCATGGATCCCCGCAGCCGATGTCAGAATATTCGACTTTCTCACTCCGCGCCAGCTTGAACTGATGGATCGTATCGGTGGTATCGTAATGCTTCACATACCGCGTGCGCTGCGTCTGCGCGACCCGATAAATCTTCACCAGATGATGGAGATAGACGAAAAGTATCCGAACGCAAAGGTGGTAATCGCTCATATCGGGCGTGCCTATGTGCCCGAGGACCTCGGTAATGCCTTTGACACGCTGAAAAATTCAAAGCATCTGTATTTTGATTTTTCCGCCAACTGCTCAAAGGATGCCATGGAAGCGCTCTTTACGAATATCGGCACGGAGAGGATAATGTTCGGCTCGGATATGCCCTTTACCTGTATGCGTATGTACCGTATAGACGACGGCGGAAAATATGTGAATGTCGTTCCGCGCGGGCTGTATGGCGGTGTGGACAGCGATCCGCATATGCGTGAGTCCGATGAAAAGAATATAACAACATTTATGTACGAGGAGCTGCTTGCGCTTCGCGCAACGGCTGAAAAGCTGGGGCTTGACCGTGCCGACATTGAAAAGATCATGCACGGCAACGCGGCGCGGTTGTTCGGTATTGACTGACCTCGGAGGTGATTTTGTATGTCAAAAATAAAAATAGGTTTTTTGCCGCTTTATATAAAACTGTACGACGACAGCGGCAGCGGCGCCAAGGCGCGTCCGAGGCTTGAACCGTTTTATGAAAAGCTTGCATCGAAGCTCGAGGGCGAGGGTTTTGAGGTACTGCGCGCGCCCTTCTGCCGCGTTGACTGTGAGTTTCGTGAGCAGATCGGAAAATTCAAGACTGCGGGAGCCGACGTGATCGTAACATGGCACGCGGCATACTCTCCGTCGCTCGAAAGTATAGGCGCCCTACGCGACGCGGGTCTGCCCGTCGTTATGCTCGATACGACCGAGACATACGATTTTTCAAGCACACAGGATCCGGGGGAGATCAGCTACTGCCACGGTATTCACGGCGTGATGGATCTTTCGAATCTGCTCCTGCGCGCACACGTTCCGTTTGCGGTAGCGGCAGGTCACGCGGATAATTCCGATGTGATCGGACGCGCCGCGGGGTATATCCGTGCCGCGGCAGCCGCGCGCGCGATGAATGGCAGCCGCACGGCGTCTGTCGGCGGATGCTTTGACGGTATGGGCGACTTTCTTGTCAGTGATGACGAAATGAAGAGCATTTTCGGCGTCGATATGGTCTACCCGGCCGGTGAAGAGCTTGAAGCCGAAAGAAACGCTCTTTCCGACAGCGAGACGAAAGCCGAAAAGAAAAGGCTTCGTGCCTCCGGCGCCGAGATAATGACGATCGACGACGAAGCGTATACCGATACGGCGCGCAATTCGCTTGCTCTGCGTCACTGGATGGACAAAAACGACATAAACGCATTTACCGTCAATTTCCGTGAGATACGTCCCGGCTGCGGGCTTGAGCTCATGCCTTTTACCGAGGCATGCTATCAGCTTGAGAAATGCCGCGGGTATGCCGGTGAGGGCGATGCGCTTACCGCGTCGCTTGTCGGTGCATTGCTGACAAGCTATCCCCTGACATCGTTTGTGGAGATATTCTGCCCGGACTGGAAGAACAACGCGATCCTTCTGTCGCATATGGGCGAATACAACCCGCGCATGACCGAGGGGCGTGCCTCTCTCAAGAAAATGGATTTCATTTATGGCGACGCGAAGGATCCCGTGGTCTCCTATGACTGCTATAAGGGCGGCAAGGCTGTTTACGTGAATCTCAGCCGCGGAGCAGACGGCGGTTTTAGGTTTATTCTTTCGCCCGTTACGCTGCTCGATATACCTGCCGAAGCGGATAATTTCGGTTCAAGAGTTCGTGGGTGGATGCGCCACGACACACTTGATGTTCCGGCGTTTCTCGAGGCTCTCGGCAAACGCGGAGCGATACATCACAGCGCGCTCGTTATGGGAGCATCGCTTGCCGAGCTTGAGTTTTTTGCAGAGGTAATGGGGCTTCCCGCAGAGACCGTCTGATAATGTGCGGCGGCTGCGTAAAAGCAGTATCTGCATGATACTTTGGGGTGTTGCATTATGCGACACCCCTTTTTACAATATCTCACTTGACTGATCTTATCGTAAGTGCTAAAATGGTTATAATAAGACCGCGTAAACGAAGCGAAGCCGGCAGGAGGAAAAACGATGGAAAACAAGACCTACATCTCAATAGATCTTAAATCGTTTTTCGCATCGGTGGAATGCGTGGCGCGCGGTCTTGATCCGCTGAGGACAAATCTTGTTGTCGCCGATTCATCGCGCACCGAAAAAACCATATGTCTTGCGGTCACTCCGTCGCTGAAATCATACGGAATTGCCGGCAGAGCCAGAATGTTTGAGGTCGTGCAGCGTGTGAGGGATGTTAACCGCGAGCGTGTTGCCAAGGCTCCGGGCAGACGCTTTTCGGGATCGTCCTGTGATGACGGCGAGCTGAAGGCAGATCCGGGGCTTGCGGTCGATTATATCGTCGCAAAGCCGCGCATGGCGCTTTACAAGAACACAAGCGTTGAAATATATCGACTTTATCTGAAATACGTTGCGCCGGAGGACATTCACGTATACAGCGTTGACGAGGTGTTTATCGACGCAACGAAATATCTTGCGATGTATAAAATGACGGCGGTCGAGTTCACACGAACTCTGATCCTTGATGTCCTTTCAACGACCGGTATCACTGCCACTGCAGGGATAGGCACGAATCTGTATCTTTGCAAGGTCGCAATGGATATTATGGCAAAGCACGTAAAGCCGGACGAAAACGGCGTGCGTATTGCAGTACTTGATGAAATGTCATATCGCAGAATGCTGTGGACGCACCGCCCGCTCACCGATTTCTGGCGCGTCGGGCGCGGTTCGGCAGAAAAGCTGCAAAGATACGGAATGAACACGATGGGCGATGTCGCGCGCTGCTCGGTATGCAACGAGGCGCTGCTTTACAGCCTTTTCGGTGTGAATGCCGAGCTTCTTATCGATCACGCATGGGGATGGGAGCCGTGCGGCATCGCCGAGATAAAGGCTTACAGACCTCAGTCGAGCAGCACAAGCTCGGGGCAGGTCCTCAGCTCGCCGTATCCCTATGAAAAGGCGCTTATCATTGTAAAGGAAATGACCGAGGTCGCCGTGCTTGACCTTGTGGACAAGGGGCTCATGACCGATCAGGTGGTCCTTGATATCGGATATGATGTTGATAACCTGAAGGATCCGGATATCGTATCGGGCTTTCACGGCCAAACAACGACAGACCACTATGGCAGAAAAGTCCCCAAGCCTGCGCACGGGTCCGCAAACATCGGGAGGAAGACCTCATCGACCAAGCTGATAATGGAGGCTGTTACGTCGCTTTTCGATCGTATAACCGACAGGCGGTTGCTCGTGCGGCGATTAACGCTCACATTTAACGCGTTGGTTTCCGAAAGCGAGGCAAAGAAAGTAGAAAGCGGTGAGCAGCTTGATATTTTTACCGATCATGCGGCGCTTGAACGGCGGCGTGCCGAGGAAGAAGCGGCGCTCGAACGCGAAAAAAGGATACAGAAAACAGTCATAGATATAAAAAAGAAGTTCGGGAAAAATGCGATAATCAAAGGGCTTGACCTTGAGGACGGTGCAACGTCTATCGAGCGCAACAGGCAGATAGGAGGGCACAAGGCATGACGGGACCGTATGATGATATAATCGATCTGCCGCACCATGTTTCAAAAAACCGAAGGCATATGTCGCTCGGCGACCGTGCAGCGCAGTTCGGCGCCTTTGCGGCGCTCACCGGGTATGATTCGGACATAGACGAAGCGGCGCGTCACACCGACGGTAAGATCATAATGGATGAGTATGAAATGGCGGCACTCGACGAGCGCCTGCGAATAATCCAGGAGCATATCGACGCACAGCCGCCCGTCACCGTTACGTTTTTTAAGCCCGACAACAGAAAATCCGGGGGAGCATATGTTATTGCTTCCGGGAATGTGCGCCGCATAGATGATTTTGAACGAGTGGTCGTTATGACCGACGGAAGCAGAATACCGATAGATGATATCTCTGCGCTCGACGGCGCGTTGTTTGACGGTCTGGTATAAGCTCTGAATATACATTTAATAAAAAGAAGGCATAAAAATGAGTATTGCTATAAGACGCGCCGAGCCGCGCGACATCGAAAAGGTGAGCATTTTGCTCAGCGAAGTGCTTGAGCTTCACGCAAAGCTGAGACCGGATATATTTGTGTCCGGAACGACCAAATATACTCCCGACGAGCTGATAAAGATATTTTCCGACGATATGACGCCGGTATTCGTCGCCGACGACGGTGGGGAAGTGGTGGGATATGCTTTCTGCATATTCAGAAGCCGTCCGTTCAGCACTAATATGAAGGATTTCAGGACTCTTTTCATCGACGATCTGTGCGTTGACGAAAGCTGCCGCGGTAAACACGTTGGTAAGACGCTGTTTGACCATGTTGTGAAGTACGCCAAGGAAAGCGGCTGCTATGACGTTACGCTCAATGTATGGGACGGAAATTCAGGTGCACGCGCATTTTACGAAAGAATGGGAATGTTCCCGAAGGAAACGCAGATGGAGCTGATAATCGGCTGAGCGCGAAATTGAATAAATAATAGGCGCAGATCGAAAAAATCTGCGCCTTTTCTATTGACAAAACATGATAGTTGTAGTATCATACAAATATAGTTGATGGTACAACTGTTATGTGGAGGATGATTGTATGGATCGCACGAAAAGACAAATAACAAAGATAGCACGAGACGTCGGAAAGTTCACTGTCGGAACGATGAAGGACGACGGCGTGGGAACTGCCGAATTCGATTTTATCCACTATGTGCGGCATAATCCCGGTTCCACTCAGTCGGAGGTGCGGGAAAAACTTAACATGGATAAGGGCGCTGCCGCGAGGCGCGCTGCAAGTCTTGAGGCAAAGGGGTATCTGCGGCGTGAAACGAACCCCACAGACGGTCGCAGTCAGCTTCTTTACGCAACCGAAAAAGCCGAAGGACTGAAAAATTCAAAGGCATATATCGAATCGGTGTTTTATGAGTGGCTGCTCGAGGATCTTGCGGATGAGGAACGAAATGCCTTTTGCGAAACGCTTGACAAGCTGTATATGCGCACAAAAACAGAGCGTCTTGCGAATTTTGCGAATGTTTCGGCGCGCATAGCAAAGGAGAATAAAAATGAAGAAAAATAATGAACATCTTCGTCCGGACAGGATAGTTTCATATTTCAGAATGGAGACTGTTCCGCTTCTTGCGACCGCAGTCACGGGACTGATCTACAATTTTGGGCTGCTTGCCGGTCCGTGGTTTGAAGGCAAGCTTGCCGGGTGCCTTATGAATATCCTTAACGGCACCGAAACGTTTCACGCTATGCTTGTGCTGGCGATCGGCTATGTGATGACGATAACGGTCGTTCAGTCGGCAAGATACATAAAGCGTTTCTATGTCAGGCGCTTTGCCAACAACGTAAACCGCAGCATGAAAAAGGTGCTTTACGCCAACCTTGTCAACATGAGCCGCGCGTATATTGAAAAGGAAGGAGCCGGCGACGTTATGACAAAGGCGATATCCGATGTTGACGACTGTGCCGAGGGAATGCGAAAGTTCACGACAGAGGTTTTTGACACAGGTATCGCGCTTATTGGGTATGTCGGAATGCTTTTGTATTACGACTGGCGTGTGGCGCTGATAAGTCTTGTTTTTCCGCCTGTCTCATATTTCATTGCCGAAAAGATGAAATTTGCTGTGCAGAAGGCGGGCAGCGCATACAAAAAGTCAGCCGGCAGGCTCAGCGCGGCAACACTTGACCGCGTATCCAATGCAGTTACCTACCGTGTTTACGGCTGCGAGGATCAGCGTACTGCCGATTATGAGAAACACCTCGGTGATTATGAAAAAACGGCAGTGAGATCTAACATATGGGTGGCATCTCTGGCACCGCTTTACCGTTCGGTATGCATGGTCAGCGTGATACCGATAATTTACCTAGGCGCGCGAAATGTACTCGGCAGCGGGTGGAGCGCATGGGATATAGCGGCATTTACAACGTTTCTCTCATGCTTTACAAAGCTTTCGGACAAATCATCAAAGGCGGCAAAGCTGTTCAACTCTGTACACAAGGCTCAGGTTTCGTGGAACAGGATCAAACCGCTCATGAAGGAGCCGGATGAACCGGCCGAAATAAGTCCCGCGTTCCCGGCGAACGTCGTTATTGACGATCTTTCGTTCTCATACACTGGCGACGGTGATGTCTTCTCGGGGCTTTCGGTCAGCGCGGCTCCCGGTGAGATCATCGGTGTGACCGGACCTGTCGCCTGCGGCAAATCGACCTTCGGTAAGGTCTTTCTGCGCGAATATCCTTATCGCGGATCGGTGCGAATTGGCGGTACCGAACTGCGCGACATGACAGACGCCCTGGTGCGCGGTACGGTCGGATATCTCGGCCATGACCCGGAACTTCAGAGTGACACTGTTGAAAACAACGTCCGCCTCGGAGACAGCGCGCCGTGTGACGGATATCTCCGCGCCGTGTGTATTGACCGTGAGATAGCGGAGATGCCCGATGGCATCGGGACTGCGGTCTGCAGCGGCGGCGTGAGGCTCTCCGGCGGTCAGGCACAGCGCCTCGGACTTGCCAGAACGCTCTACCACGGCCGCCCGGTGCTCGTGCTTGATGATCCGTTTTCGGCGCTCGACCGCACTACCGAGACGCAGGTGTTCGATTGGCTGCGTGACAATGAAAAAGATTCGGTCGTGTTTCTGATTTCGCACAGGCTCTATATGTTTCCGAAAACTAACAGGATCATATGGATGAGCGGCGGTTACACGGTGGTCGGAACGCACAGCGAGCTTATGAAGACGGTGCCCGAATACGCCGAGCTTTACAATATGCAGAAGGACGGGAATGAAAATGAAAAGAAATAATGTTGCGTCCGTTGTGGCGGGTGTTGTAAAGGATAAACTTTTGCTTTCGGTCGGCGTGGTCGCATCCGTCATTGCGGCTGTTGCCGTGTCTCTGGCGCCTCCGCTGGTCCTTGAGGCGGTGATCAACCGTATAGTTAACGGCAGCGGTGTTCCGATATCGCTTGCTGTAGCGTATTTTGCCGTTATTGCGGCTTCCTGCCTTCTCGAATCCGCGCGCGAAAGCCTGCTTACTGTATTCGGGCAGAAAATAACTCACGCCATGCGCGGCAGCCTTGCAAAAAAGCTGACGGCACTTACTGCCGCCGAACTTACCGCGGCAGAGCCCGGAGCGGTCGTTTCGCGTTTTATAGGCGATGTTGATACCGTAGAGGCGCTGTTCGCGTCCGGCGTTATAAGCATGTTCGCCGACGCCTGCCGGATAGTCAGCATATTTGCCATTATACTGACAAAGAGCACGGGGCTTGCGCTTCTGCTTCTGGTGGTCATTCCTCTTATCTATCTTTTTACGCGCGTGGTGCAAAAGCGCATGCTTCGCTCTCAGCTTGCCAATCGTGCAGCGGTCGCACGGGTGTCGGGGCACGTTCCCGAGACCATACGGTGTATACGCACCGTGCATATGCTCGGCAAAGAGGAATACATGAAGAAAAAATACGGCGAATATATAGACAGGAGCTATTCCGCCGTTGAAAAAACGAACTTCTATGACGCGATATATTCTCCCGTGATAACGGTGTTCAATGCAGTGACGGTCGCGGCAGTCATGATACTGTCGGCATCGGGAAATACAACTGTCCTTCATATGTTCGGAATGTCCGTCGGGACCGCTGTTGCTATCATAAATTACATTTCTCAGATATTCACGCCTATCGAAAGCCTCGGAATGGAGATACAGACGGTGCAGTCTGCCATTGCGGGCGTAAGACGCATAAATGATTTTCTGAATCTTCCGGAGCGCCCGAACACCGTTGCCGCCGCGGAAAGGGTGCCCGGAAGCAAGTGCATCGAGATAAGAAATGTGACATTCGGTTACGGAGACGAGAAAAATGTACTTGACGACTTCAGTCTTTCGGTCGACGACGGCGAGCAGGTCACTTTGGCAGGGCGTACCGGGGCGGGAAAAAGCACCGTGTTCAAGCTTCTGCTCGGACTGTACCGTCCGCGTTCCGGTGAAGTGCTTATCGGCGGTGTTGATGCGGCGGCGATCCCGGACACTCAGAAGCGGCGCATATTCGGCTGTGTTGAGCAATCGTTCCACATGGTTCCGGGCAGCGTGAAGGATCAGATAACGCTGTTTGACCCGTCAGTGAGCTTTGACGATGTGAAAAGCGCTGCACGTCTTGTCGGTCTTGACGAAACGATAGAGGCGCTCCCGGAAGGGTACGATACGGCCTGCACGCCGTCGATCTTTTCGCAGGGGCAGTGGCAGCTGCTTGTTATAGCACGCGCCGTAGCCGCAGATCCGAAAATACTTCTGCTTGATGAGATTACCGCAAACCTTGATGCGGATACGGAACAGACCGTACTTGAGGCACTGCGCCAGGCGTCGGCGGACCGCACTGTTGTTTCGATCTCTCACCGCCTGTTTGAGCATACCGGCGGCAGACTTGTGACTATAGGCGGATGACACGCGGAATATAAATTTCGGCATTCCTATTGAAAAATTCGCGCCCCGGGTGTATAATACGTCGGTATGTGACTTCAGAAACGGAGAATGTAAATTGACACACTCGGAAAAGGTCGGCGGATATCCGATCTCAAAAAGAATAGCGGATTTTTTTAAGAATAACGTTGTGCTTGCGGTGGCATTTGCGGCGGCGGTGCTCACCTCCTTTATCGTGCCGCCGGATGATGAGTATATCGGCTATTTTGACTTCAAAACGCTGACGTGCCTTTTCTGCACGCTCGCCGTCATATGTGCGTTGAAGGATATAAGCTTTTTCACGATAATCGCCCGCCGCATCGTTGCGATGACCGGAGGCATCAGAAAGGCTATAATCGCGATCGTTGTCATTACGTTCGTGGGCTCTATGCTTATCGCCAACGATATGGCGCTTCTTACATTTCTGCCGCTCGGCTATTATGTGCTTGTATCGTCGGGACAGCAGAAATACATGATATTCACATTCGTTATGCAGAACATCGGGGCAAACCTCGGAGGTATGTTGACCCCGTTCGGGAATCCGCAGAATCTTTACCTTTACAACAAGTTCAATATCCCGAGCGGGGAGTTTATGATGATAATGGCGCCGCCGTTCATTGCCGCGATAGCGCTTATAATGATCTGCTGCTTTATTTTTGTAAGGGAAGAGAAAATAACCGTACGCAATGACGACGGCGCACGGCTTCCGCACGGCAGAACGATACTTTATCTTGCGTTGTTTGCCTTTTCATTGATCGTCGTATTCAGGGCCGTACCTTATTACTGGGGGCTTATCATTATTCCGGCGGTATTGCTGGTCGCCGACCGAAAGGCACTGCGTTCCGTTGACTACTGTTTGCTGCTCACCTTTGTCTGCTTCTTTATTTTCTCGGGAAATATGGCGCGCATCGGCGCGGTCAACAGTTTTGTTTCGTCGCTGCTTGAAAAGGACCCGCTGCTTGTCAGTGTGCTCTCATGTCAGGTGATAAGCAATGTTCCGTCGGCGATACTGCTTTCCGGTTTTACGGATAATTACCGTGCGTTGCTTTACGGTGTAAATGTCGGCGGTACCGGCACGCTCATTGCTTCTCTTGCAAGTCTTATCACATTCAGGCAGTATTGCGCGGCGGTCCCGGGAGGAACCAAAAAGTATATGGTGCGGTTCACCTGCTTCAATGTTGCTTTTCTTGTTATTATGACGGTATTTTGCGAGCTCATACTGTGATATACGATCGTGCCTTTTCCGAATACGGATGTGCCTTGACGTGATGTCGTGGCACATCTTTTTTTGGTTTGCTTTATTTTTTTCAAAAAACGCTTGACAAATACCCCTGCGGGGTATATAATTTAAATACCCCATAGGGGTATAACAAGTTCGAAGGAGCCGATATGGATAAAAAAACATGCTGTTGCTGTTCGCAGAGAAAGAAAGAGCGAACACCCGAGGAATACAAAAAGCTGATACATCGCCTCAACCGCATTGAAGGGCAGATACGCGGAATACGCGGTATGGTCGAAAACAATGCATACTGTCCGGATATTCTGGTGCAGTCGGCAGCGGTGAATGCCGCGATAAACGCATTTAACAAAGAGCTTCTTGCCAGCCATATAAGGACCTGCGTTGCGGACGATATCAGACATGGCAACGATGATGTGATAGATGAACTTGTTGCCACTCTGCAAAAGCTCATGAAATAAGAAAGGTCGTGTAATAATATTATGGAGTACGTAATAATTGCCGCGCTTGCGGTGTTGGTTGTGCTTGCGGTAGTTTCAAGCGTGAAGCATTTTAAAGGTCAGGGCGGTTGCTGCGGCGGTGGCGGCGAGATACGTCCCGCGCGCAACAAGCTTGACGGTCCGGTAGTGACTGTGATGACGGTCGGGATAGACGGTATGAAATGCGAGCATTGTCGCAACAGTATCGAACGAGCTCTCAACGGTATTGAAGGTGTGTCGGCGAGAGTTGATCTGCACAAAAAGACCGTCAAGGTCGAGACCGACCGCGAGGTGAACGCGGATGTTATTAAAAAAGCAGTCGAAAAAGCCGGATACCATGTTACCGGCATAGAGGTGCGGAAGGTTGAAAATAAATGACACAATATAATGTAACGGGCATGAGCTGCGCCGCCTGCTCTGCCAGAGTAGAAAAGGCAGTATCGGCGGTAAAGGGGGTCACCTCGTGCTCGGTGAGTCTTCTGACAAATTCGATGGGTGTTGAAGGAACGGCGGCACCGGGTGTGGTAATAAATGCCGTCGTAAAGGCGGGCTACGGCGCATCCCTCAAGGGGGCTGCGGCACCCTCATCATCCGCGGGACGTGCCGAAGCAGAGGCTGATCTTGAGGATCACGAAACACCGCGCCTGAGGCGCAGGCTGGTCTGGTCGGTGTTTTTCCTGCTGATACTCATGTACTTTTCCATGGGGCACATGATGTGGAACTGGCCGCTTCCGTCATTCTACAATGACAATCATATTGCAATGGGGCTGACACAGCTCCTGCTGACCGTAGTGATCATGGTCATAAATCAGAAGTTCTTCATAAGCGGATTCAAAAGTCTCTGGCACCGTGCACCCAACATGGATACCCTCGTGGCGCTCGGCGCAACAGCCGCATTTGTTTACAGCACCTATGCGCTGTTTGCGATGACGGGAGCGCAGGTGCGCGGCGACATGGATGCCGTGATGGACTATATGATGGACTTTTACTTTGAGTCGGCCGCGATGATACTGACGCTTATAACCGTCGGTAAGACGCTTGAGGCGCGCTCGAAGGGAAAGACGACCGATGCGCTCAAGGGACTTATGAAGCTTGCGCCGAAGACTGCAACGGTGATACGCGGCGGTGCCGAGGTGAGCGTGCCGATAGATCAGGTGGCGAAGGATGACATTTTTGTTGTCCGCCCCGGTAAGAGCATTCCGGTAGACGGAGTGGTGCTTGAAGGCTCAAGCGCCGTCAACGAAGCTGCTCTGACGGGCGAGAGCATACCATCCGATAAGGCGCCCGGCGACACTGTGTCGGCGGCAACGGTCAATCAGTCGGGATTTCTCAAATGCCGCGCAACGCGTGTCGGTGAGGATACAACGCTGTCGCAGATAATAAAAATGGTCAGTGATGCTGCGGCGACAAAGGCACCGATAGCCAAGATAGCCGACAAGGTTTCCGGCGTGTTTGTGCCCGTGGTCATTTCGATAGCGGTTGTGACGACCGTTGTGTGGCTCCTGCTCGGTCACACGGTCGGCTATGCGCTTGCGCGCGGTATTTCCGTGCTTGTGATAAGCTGCCCGTGCGCGCTCGGGCTGGCAACACCGGTCGCGATCATGGTCGGCAACGGTGTCGGAGCTAAAAACGGTATACTTTTCAAGACCGCGGCGTCTCTCGAGGAGACCGGGCGTATAAGTATCGTTGCTCTTGATAAAACAGGCACGATAACCGCGGGTGAACCGCGTGTTACTGACATTCTTCCTGTCGACGGCGTGAGCGATACGGAGCTGCTTGAGGCGGCGTTGGCGCTTGAGAGCCGCAGCGAGCATCCGCTGGCACGCGCGATCATAAAGAAGGCGGAGGAGCAGGGGCTCAGTGCTGACGAGGTGTCGGATTTCGAGGCGCTTCCCGGCAACGGGCTTACCGCGCGCCTCGGCAGCGATCTGCTGCGCGGCGGTAATCAGGTATTTATAAGCCGCAGTGCCGATGTGCCCGACAATATGACGGGATACGCCGATTCACTTGCCGAAGCGGGAAAAACGCCGCTGTTCTTTACAAAAGGCGATAAGTTTCTCGGTGTTATCGCAGTTGCCGATGTGATAAAGGAGGACAGCCCACAGGCGGTCAGAGAGCTGCGCGGCATGGGTATACATGTTGTAATGATAACCGGCGACAACGAGCGCACAGCAAAGGCTATCGGCGCTGAGGCGGGTGTCGATCAGGTCATTGCAGGTGTGCTGCCCGAAGGCAAGGAAAACGAGATAAAACGGCTTAAAAAGCGCGGCAAGGTCGCAATGGTCGGCGATGGGATAAACGATGCGCCAGCCCTTACGCGTGCCGATATCGGTATTGCGATCGGTGCAGGCACCGATGTTGCCATAGACGCTGCGGATGTGGTCCTTATGAAGAGCCGCCTCAGCGATGTTCCGGCAGCGATACGTCTCAGCCGTGCGACCTTGAGGAATATACACGAAAATCTGTTTTGGGCGTTCTTTTACAATTCGATCGGCATTCCGCTTGCCGCAGGCGTTTTTGTGCCGCTCGGTTTGACGCTCAACCCGATGTTCGGCGCGGCGGCAATGAGTCTGTCGAGCTTCTGCGTCGTATCAAACGCATTGCGTCTCAACTTCTTTAAGCTGCGCGACGCAAAGCATGATCACAAAAGGGCGGGTCATACCGCAAAATATAAAAACGAGGAGAATGAAAGCATGAAAAAAACAATAAATATCAAAGGGATGATGTGCTCACACTGTGAGGCGACCGTGAAGGGGGCGCTTGAAGCGCTGCCTGAGGTAGAAGAGGCAAAGGTGAGCCACGAGACGGGAACTGCCGTCGTGATGCTCTCGGCAGCCGTGAGTGACAGCACACTCAAAAAAACGGTCGAAGACAAAGGCTATAAGGTCACAGGCATTCAAAACGCAGACTGATATCCCGTCTGCCGCTGCCGCGTTATTCGCGGCAGCGTTTTTTTGTTTGATTTTTTTGAAAAACGATGTATTTAAAAGTAAAAAAATCGAAAAAATCGGCTGCGGTTATGGACATTCGGTCGTATGTATAGTATAATATTGATTGGCGGCAGGTAGTTGCGTACATAAGTTAGCTGCGGCTAACTTTACTTCTGCCTTCCGATACGAAATTTTTTATATAAGAGGTGTTTTATCATGAAATGGGGTAAAATCGGACTTTTTGTCGGCGGAGTTCTTTTCGGTACTGCGGGGGTAAAGATCCTTACCAGTCGTGAGGCAAAAAAGGTATATGCCTATACAACGGCTGCTGCACTGCGTGCCAAGGACGAGGTCATGACGGTAGTCACAACCATTAAGGAAAACGCGGACGATATTCTTGCGGACGCCAAAGAAATCAACGAGAAGCGCGCGGCTGATGCCGAGTGCGAGGTCATCGAGGATGCATCTGCCGAAGAGGAAAGCGATAAGTCCGAGACCGAGGCGGAAGAGGTATAACCGACTCCGGAGGTCCTGATTTGAAATGAAGTGTCGTATTTTACATGAGTCACGCGGCAGGATGCGTGTGCATCTGTGCGGCGGGCGCATGACGCTGCATGAAGCGGATGTTCTTGAATTCTGTCTTTGCGCTTGTGAAGGCGTGACCGAAGTGCGTGTTTTTGACCGCACCGCCGATGCCGTGATAATGTATGACGACGGCGGTCGCGTGGCTGTCATACGCGCTCTGGCAGCATTTTCGTTCGAAAAGGCGGAAGCGAAAGGACTTATTCCCGAGCACACGTCGCGCGCACTCAACCGCGAATATGAAGACAAGCTTGCATCTGCCGTTATGCGCCGCATAATATCCAAGACACTGCTTCCGCTTCCCGTGCGCTCCGTGCTGACTGTGATAAAGTCTGCAAAATACATATACGCAGGCGTTTCGGCGTTGTGGCACGGAAAGCTGTCGGTCGCGGTCCTGGATGCCGCTGCCGTGTCGGTGTCCGTGCTGCGCGGTGATTTCAACACAGCAGGTTCCGTCATGTTCATGCTGAGGCTGGGCGAGCTGCTTGAAGAATGGACGCACAAGAAATCAGTGTCCGACCTTGCGGGTGCCATGTCGCTGAATGTTGACAAGGTATGGCTTAAAAAGAACGGCTGTGAGCTGTTGGTCCCCGTGAGCGAGGTGGCGGAAGGTGATATGATGATCGTCCGCACCGGAAACATGATCCCTCTTGACGGTAAAGTTACCGAGGGGGAGGCGATGGTGAATCAGTCGTCCATGACCGGTGAGTCTCTGCCGGTACGAAAAACGCCCGGCAGTTATGCTTACGCCGGTACGGTCGTCGAAGAAGGCGAATGCGTGATATGCGCCGATAAGGTTTCGGGCAGCGGGCGCTATGACAGGATAGTGCGTATGATCGAGGAGTCCGAAAGGCTTAAATCATCGGCTGAGAACAAAGCTGCCGGGCTTGCCGACAGGCTTGTTCCGTACACACTCGGCGGAACGGCGCTTGTGTGGCTTCTCACGCGCAATATCACAAAAACGCTTGCGGTCCTTATGGTCGATTTCTCGTGTGCTCTGAAGCTTGCGATGCCTATCGCGGTGCTTTCGGCAATGCGCGAGAGCAGCCGGTACAATATCTCCGTTAAGGGTGGGCGCTTCCTTGAAGCTGTCGCCAAAGCAGATACGGTCGTGTTTGACAAGACCGGTACTCTCACATATGCCGCGCCGCGCGTGGCTGAGATCATTACATTCGGCGGTAACAGCGAGAGCGATATGCTGCGTCTTGCAGCCTGTCTTGAGGAACATTATCCTCACTCTTTGGCAAACGCGGTGGTCGATGAGGCAAAAAAACGCGGTCTTTCTCATGAGGAGTATCATTCGAGAGTCGAATATGTTGTCGCTCATGGAATATCGAGCACCGTGGATGATAAAAAGGTAGTTATCGGAAGCTATCATTTTGTTTTCGAAGATGAGGGTTGCCGCATTCCCGAAGACGGAGATGATGCTTTTGCCGCACTTTCTCCTGCTTATACCCATCTTTACCTTGCTATATCCGGTGTTCTTGCTGCGGTAATATGTATTTCGGATCCGCTGAGACACGAAGCACGCGATGCTGTGCGCGCTCTGCACGAATGCGGTATCGGAAAAGTCGTTATGATGACAGGCGACAACGAGCGCACCGCAGAGGCGGTCGCGCACGCGGTAGGAGTTGATGAATATCATGCGGAGGTACTTCCGGAGGATAAGGCGCGGTTTATACGTTCCGAGCATGAAAAGGGAAGATGCGTTATGATGATCGGCGACGGTGTGAACGATGCTCCCGCGCTTTCGGAAGCCGATGCGGGAATTGCCATAAATACCGGTGCTGCGATCGCAAAAGAGATAGCGGATATCACCGTTTCGTCTGAAGATCTGTTCGGTATCGTTACACTTCGTCGCCTTTCCGAGGCTCTGATGGCGCGTATAGATCGAAATTACCGTTTTATCGTCGGATTCAATCTTGCGCTGATCATATGCGGCGTTGCGGGATTCATTCAGCCAACGGTTTCGGCGCTGCTTCACAATATGTCCACACTGGGGATCAGCCTGCACAGCATGACAGACCTTTTGCCCGACGGTGGCAGCGAAAAAAACAAAAATTTGTGATTTTTGACCATTTGATTTTTTGGCTCTTCGGTGCTATAATTAAATAACATCGTGCAGCGAATGCGTAAGTCCGGATCAGTGTTTTTCCGGGCTTGCGCATTATTTTTTGCACGCAGGAGGATCTTATGGAAGAAAAAAATCAATCTTTTCTCGGAGAAAGTCCGATAGGAAGGCTTATGCTGAAATATGCCGTTCCGTGCGTTATATCATTGCTTGTCGGCGCTCTGTACAATATCGTTGACCAGATATTTATTGCCAATGCCGATTATCTCGGGTCATACGGAAATGCAGCAAATACCGTAGTTTTTCCTCTGACGGTTATTGCGCTTGCCGTTGCGGTCATGATAGGCGACGGCTGCTGTGCATTTGTGAGCATTCACCTCGGCAAAGGCGAAAAGGACAAAGCGCGTCGCAGTGTAGGTAATTCCGTGGTACTTGCTGTCATTTTGGGTATTGTGCTTGCGGCGATCTATCTTATATTTGACGACCTACTCATAACACTGTTCGGCGGTACCGTGAGCGACGAAACATTCAGGCTTTCGAAGGAGTATTTTCTTTATATATCGCTCGGAATACCGTTTTATATGTTCGGACAGGCGATGAATCCGGTGATACGTGCCGATGGAAGTCCGAAATTTGCTATGGTTTCAACTCTTGCGGGATGCGTGATAAATATCATCCTCGATCCGATCTTCATATTTCTCTTCCGGTGGGGTATGATGGGGGCTGCTGTTGCTACAGTCGCGGGGCAGATCGTTACCGCTGCGCTGGCTGTGTGGTATCTTTGCCATATGAGGTCTGTTAAGATATCAAAAGAGGATTACATGCCTAAGACGAAAGTAATAACACGAACCCTGATGCTGGGCTTGTGCAGCTTTCTTTCGCAGATATCGCTCGTTGCAGCAATGGCTGCCGATAACAACATGATCAGAAAATACGGCGCGCTCGACGCGGTGTTCGGTCTTGAGGAATATGCACATATCCCGATGGCGGTTGTCGGTATTGTCATGAAGGTCTTTCAGATCGTGATATCGGTGGTCGTCGGTATGGCAGCCGGGTGTATTCCCATAGTCGGGTACAACATCGGAGCGGGGAAGAACGGGCGCGTTAAAAAAACGTTTACCTATCTTCTGACTGCCGAGGCTGCGGTGGGCATCGCGGCGCTCATTGCGGTCGAAGTCTTCCCGCGTGCATTTCTTGATCTTTTCGGTGCGGCAAACGAAAGCGCATACTATACAGATTTCGGCATAAAGTCGTTCCGCGTTTACCTTTGCATGATCGTTTTTGCCTGCGTGAACAAGGCGACATTTATTTTCCTTCAGGCAATGGGGAAAGCCGTGGAATCGACCGTGCTTTCAATGATAAGAGAGATAGTTTTCGGAGTAGGACTTGTTCTTGTGCTGCCGGTGTTTTTCGGACTTGACGGCGTACTTTATTCGATGCCCGTAGCGGATGTGCTCACATTTGTTGTGGCTGTTATCCTTATAATATCAACGTACAAAAAATTGAATAGTACAGCGAGTAAGATTGTCTGAACGGTAAGGTATATAAAACACGGCGTCAACTGCGCATACGCGCGGCTGACGCCGTGTATTTAATTATTTGCCGAAATAGTTTACGGCGAGTATGGCGGCACCGAGGATAACAAGTATTGCGCCGGTAATTCGGTTGAGCGTTTTTGGGCTTGCTTTGTTGGCGAAAACCGCTGCTATCTGCGCAAACACAAGGGTGCTTATAACGCATATCGCCAGAGCTTCTGTATCCGGCATGCCGCCTATGGCAAAATGACTTGCTGCTCCGGTTAGCGCCGTGGCGCTCATTATGAACACGCTTGTGCCGACGGCTGTTTTAAGCTCGTAGCCGAGTACGGATGTCAGCACGAGCAGCATCATCATTCCGCCGCCTGCTCCGACGAAACCGCATATAAATCCCACAAGTGAGCCGCAAATGACCGAGCGTATCGCTTTTTGCTTTGCCGTGGCGGATTCGAAGCGTTTTTTCGGCTCGACGACCGGTTTTATTATAAACTTGATGCCGAGCAGCAGAGTCATAAATACGGAAAAGCTGCCCATGGTCGTTTTCGGGACTATGCTTGCAACATAGCTCCCGACTGTCGTAAAGCACAGCACCGATATCATCATGATGATACCGTTCTTGATGTCAATATTTTTGTTTTTTCCGTATGTTACAGCCGATGCAGCGCTTGCGAGGACGTCACTTGCAAGCGCTATGCCCACTGCCATATAAGGATCGATACCGAGAAAAGTGATGAGCATCGGGCTTATCACCGCCGCGGCACTCATGCCCGCAAAGCCGGTGCCGAGTCCCGCGCCGAGACCGGCGATCATGCAGATGATGACTTTAATCATTGTTGCGTTCCGCCTGTTCGAATAAACGGATATTTTCTTCAAGCTTGTCCGTCATACGCTCAAACGATGCAAGTTCTTCCTGCGTTATACCGCTGCGCAGCATTACAGCAAAGCGTGATTGCATATCACGTCCCTCAGCGATTATCGGCGCTGCCTTTTCGGTCGGAACGAGTCGGCGGATGCGCCTGTCTGTGCTGTCGTTCTCGCGCCGCATATATCCGCCGCTTATCAGCGTTTCAACGGCTACAGATGCAATGCCGCTTTTTATTCCGCGGATCGCACAGATGTCGCGCGCTGTGTTATTTTGCGGGTTGTTGGCGCAGAAAAGCAGCACGTCAAAGCAGGTCTGGTTGATGCCGTATTTGCGGCATATGGGCGTCGAAAGTCCCGCATAGATATTTGCAAGCTTTCTTCCTATGGCGATCATTTTGAGGGCAGACATTATGTACCTCCGAATATTCTAATATTAGAACATTTGGTATTATATCATTATAAATCGTCGGTGTCAAGCCCTATCGGGATTTTTTAATTGAAAACTTTGAAAGCGTTATCACAATGGCGGATGAGTTCTTTAGCGGAGGGTAAACGGCGACTGACGATCTATCCGGTTACCGATCAAAAAGCAAAAGGCAGCCTAACGGCTGCCTTTGTTTTGTGGTGGAGGCGAGGGGAGTCGAACCCCTGTCCGAAAATCTCTTGATATGGCTTTCTCCGGGTGCAGGCGGTTATTTAAATTTCCCCATGGCGGTCGGGAACCGTCACTCTACCGTCACGGGTAGCTTTTTTCTTCATGACTGCCTCAAAAGCAAAAGGGCAATGCACGTGCACCGCTGAATGACGCCCCATCCCAAGCCGCGGTACTCATGGGTGGAACGGGCAGTCCCGCAGGACTGCGTCACAGCCTTAGGCTGCGTATGCTAAATTATCGTTAGCGTTTATTTTTAAGTTGAGCAGTTTAAAGAGTTTACCCGGCTCTACCCGCTTACCATACCTTAAAATCCCCGTCGAAACCTTTACGCCCCCATATCAAAACGGTCAGCGGTAGCGCTCACCATTTTTCGCGTGATGATTTTTCTGCGCGTTCCATTTCGCGCCTTGCTTCGTTTTTGGCATCTGTCTCGCGCTTATCGTACAGCTTTTTACCTCGGCAAAGACCAAGCTCGACCTTTACGCGCGAATCCTTGAAATAAAGCGAAAGGGGAATAAGCGAGAATCCCTTTTGTGCCGAGAGCGATGCGAGCTTTATTATCTCACGCTTGTGCATGAGCAGCTTGCGCTGCCTTATCGGATCGCGGTTGAAGATGTTGCCTTTCTCATACGGACTGATGTGCATACCGTTTACAAAAATTTCGTTGTTTTTTATCGAGCAGTAACAGTCCTTGAGATTTACCTGGCCGAGCCTTACGCTTTTGACCTCTGTGCCGAAAAGAGCGATACCCGCTTCATATCTGTCATCGACAAAATACTCGTGATATGCTTTTTTGTTTGTTGCGATCAGCTTTGTTCCGCCTTTGGACGGCATAGCGGTATCCTCCTTTCTTTTTTGCCTACTTTATTATTATACTACAAATCGCCCGTAAATTCAATACCTTATGGGCAAAATATGTCTTATTGAACTTATGGTTTATATAAATGACCGCAGCAACATGACGACTGCAGACGGACAAAGGCTGCCGTGCGTTGACACGGCAGCCCATTTAGCAAATGCTTATTTCTTTTTGCGGGTTATGACGGCAGCGGGAACGAGAGCCGCAAGGATTACAAATCCGACAGCGGCGGAAGAGCCGCAGCCCTTCTTGGTCTCGGGAGCGGTCGTCTCGGGAGATTTGGTGGTGACATCGGGAGCCTTTGTTGCGGGCTCGGGCGCCTTGGTGGTATTCGCCTTGGTGGTTGTGGGCTTTGAGGTTACGGGAGCAGCAGTCGTCTCTGCCTCGGTGGTCTCAACAACAGGATCAAGTCCCTTGAAGCCGTATGCGGAGAAATCGGGGGTAATCTTAGAGCCGTCACCGGCATAGATGGCGATGTTGTCGATCACGACGCTTGCGCCCTTCTGAGAGCGTAAGCCGAGAGCTGTGCCGGTAAGCGCTCCGGGCATGAGGTCGCTCTTGGCGGATGCGATATCGCTGGGAGCGGAAACCAGATACTGGTTGGCGTAGATGTATATGCCCTTATCGGGAACGGATACGAGTCTGACGGTAACATTCTGAATGAGGGAAGTGTCGCTTTCCCATATAGGGGAGGGAAGCCATGTGTCGCTCATGCCGTCCCAGTCTTTCCACTGGGTCTTTTTGTCGGATGTGATATATCTGACCTGGTTGCGGTATGTACCGTTACCGCGGAACATCGGGACCTGGTGGGTGAATTCGCCGTCCCAGTTGAGTATGGGGCTGCAATATGCGGTGGGACCGGCAACATAGGTGATCTCATACTGCACCGTGTAGGTGGTCTTGACAAGATCCTTCATTGAGTCGCTGTCGTATATGTACAGATAACTGTAAGCGCAATCGTCGGCAGTGTTGTCAACGCAGAGCTTGCCGTCCTTGACCGAATATTTGATCGCCGCGCTGATGTTTTTCTCGGTCATCGTATAGTCGAGTGTAGATGTGTCTACGGCAACGACCTTGTAGCCGAGAGACGCCTCTATCACAGACAGATCATCGGTATCGGGAACGTTGCTGAAGTTTTCGCAATAGATGATCTCGCCGGGAGTAAACGTAGAGGATGCGCCGGTGGCAGATGCGGGAAGCGCAATAACGAGCGCCGCCATGATAACTGCCATGATCAAAGAAAGTTTTTTCATGATTATGACCATACCTTTCTCATCGGATGCGGGTGTTGTATTCGGGCTGACGTCCCGCCCGCACCGGGGATTTTGGACAGAGACGGCAATGCCGCTCCGAACATAAGCATTATATCATATTTGTGAAAAGATTGCAAGTAGTCAGAACGATATCGTCAACATTTTTCGCATCCTGCAATATTTGGTTTACATGAGCTGCGATAAAGTATTGATGACGTAGGCTTTATTACAAAAATCGTCAGTGAAATAAATGTCACATTCTGTATTTTTGCATACAATGAAAGTGAGTGGGAGTCATGGCGGCACGAATTGCCGCCGAGCCGCTCAAATACAAACGGAGGTAATACTTAATGGCTGAAAACAGATTCGGCTGTGCGGGAGGCGGGAACACCCGCGATACCTGCTGTATCGAAACAGGTAGGATATTTGACAGTTGCCGTGACCGTGACTGCTTTGAAAACGTCCGCGTCAGTCTTACCGATGCAGGCTGTGACATAATAAACCGCACCGGTAACATCAGAGCCAAGGATACGAGCATAGCCTGGACATATATAGGGATCGATCCCGTGCGCTTCAACCGCGGTTTTTATACGGTAAACATTCGCTTTTTCGTAAAAATTACATTTGAAGCGTGCACGGGTGGATGCAAGCCGCAGGAATTTGAAGGGGTGGCTGTCCTGGATAAGCATGTTGTGCTTTACGGCGGGGAGAGCAATGTTAACGTTTTCCGCTCCGGCGATAACGCGTATGATTTCTGCCGCTCGGACGAGAGATGTGAAGCTGTGAGAAATATGCCGGAGGCTGTCGTCGAAGCGGTCGATCCGATAATACTGAGCGCTGCTGTCTACGAGCGCACGCCCGGAAATCCATGCTGCTGTTGCTGCTGCGAGATACCTGCGCAGGTCGCTGCGCGCATAGACGGTCCAATATCTCAGCGTGACAGCGACGGCGGCAGATATCTTGCCGTATCCGTCGGGATCTTCTCGGTAATACGTCTGGTGCGTCCCGCTCAGCTCCTTATCACCGCAACGGAATATGCCGTGCCCGACAAGGAATGCGTCACGCCGAAGGAAGAAAATCCGTGTGCGATATTCCGCACCATGTCATTTCCGGTAAATGAATTCAATCCACCGCTGACACCGCAGATATCCTGCGACAAAAATCGCTGCGGATAAACAAAAAAGCCGGGGACAGAGCACTCGCGTGCCGCGTCTCCGGCTGTTTTTTATTCGTTTGCTTCTTTTGCGGGAACAGCCTGCTTGAAGTGAAGCTCGGCATCTCCTTTTCTGCGTACAAAATCGGCTGTGATAGTCACCTTGTCGATATCGGTGCGTGATGGGAGGTCGTACATAAGCCCAGTCATGAGCGATTCGAGTATCGAGCGCAGTCCGCGGGCGCCGATATTGCGTTCAAGCGCAAGCTCAGCTATCGCCTCTATCGCACCCGGTGCGAATTCAAGCTCAATGCCGTCGAGCGAGAAAAGCTTTGCATACTGCTTTATAAGCGCATTCTTGGGTTCGCTGATGATCCGCACAAGTGCGTCGCGGTCAAGCTTTGTAAGCGGAACGATAACAGGCAGACGACCGACAAGCTCGGGGATGAGCCCGTATTTGACTATATCGTGAGGGGTCACGTCGGAGAATATTTCTCCCGGCTTTTCTTCTGTTTTTTCGGTCAGCTCGCTCTTGAAGCCGATGAGCTGCTTGCCGTGACGTTTTTCGATTATCTTGTCGAGTCCGTCAAAGGCTCCGCCGCAGATAAACAGGATGTTTTCGGTGTTTATCTGAATAAACTCCTGATTCGGATGCTTTCTGCCGCCCTGAGGAGGAACATTTGATATCGTTCCTTCGAGTATCTTTAGCAGTGCCTGCTGAACGCCCTCTCCCGAAACGTCGCGCGTTATCGAGCGGTTTTCGCTCTTGCGCGATATCTTGTCGATCTCATCAATGTATATAATGCCTTTTTCGGCGCGCTCAATGTCATAATCAGCCGCCTGGATAAGTCTCAGCAAAATATTTTCGACATCCTCACCGACATATCCTGCCTCCGTGAGTGTCGTTGCGTCGGCAATGGCAAACGGTACCTTAAGCGTTTTGGCAAGCGTTTGGGCAAGGTAGGTCTTTCCCACGCCGGTGGGACCGATAAGAAGCACGTTGCTCTTCTGTATCTCCACATCGGCTGAGCGGTCGTCGGATTCCTTTTTCTTTTTGCGTCCTGCGACAGGAAGCTTGCCGGACTTGGTGAGTATGCGCTTGTAATGGTTGTATACCGCCACGGAAAGTGCGATCTTTGCCTCGTCCTGACCTATAACGTATTCGTCGAGCGCTTCCTTTATCATGCGCGGCTTCGGGAGTTTATCGTAGCTGAGGTCTGTGTCGTCGGCATGGCGGGTCTCCGCTTCGCTTTCGTCGATTATCTCATTGCACGCGCGCACGCAGAAGTCGCATATATAAAGCCCGTTCGTTGCGGGGATGAGAAAGTTGCAATCCTCTTCGGAACGTCCGCAAAACGCGCAGCGGTGAATGACAGAGTTGTTTTTGGATGGCATATTTGTTCCATGCCTTTCTTGACGGTCGGCACCGTACGGCACCGAGCCGGACGTGAAAATGTAAATTTAGAGTTGCCGTCGGGAACTCCATTTTTCACGCAGATCTCAAAATGATGCCAAAGATCAGACGTGACGGTCAATAATGCGGTCAATAAGACCGTACTCGAGCGCCTGCTCGGCAGTCATGAAGTTGTCTCTTTCGGTATCCTTTTCGATCGTTTCGATCGGTTTGCCCGTGCGCTCGGCAAGTATACGGTTCAGTGTGTCACGCGTGCGCAAAAGCAGATCCGCACGGATCTTGATGTCGCTGCACTGACCCTGAGCGCCGCCTGAGGGCTGGTGGATCATGATCTCGCTGTGGGGAAGAGCAAGTCTCTTTCCCTTTGTGCCTGCGGCAAGCAGAAATGCGCCCATGCTGGCTGCCATGCCGATGCAGATGGTGGTCACGTCGCACTTTACAAACTGCATTGTGTCGTAGATAGCCATACCTGCCGTGACTGAGCCGCCGGGGCTGTTGATATAGAAGGAAATGTCCTTGTCGGGATCGACCGATTCAAGGTAGAGCATCTGGGCGACGATAAGCGAGGACGTGAGGTCGTTCACTTCGTCGGAGAGGAATATGATGCGGTCGTTGAGCAGGCGGGAAAAGATGTCGTAGGAACGCTCACCGCGTCCGTCCTGCTCGATTACATACGGCATACTTGCCGCACGGATGATATCTGAGCTGCTGTTGTTCATCATCATTGGAATTACCAACCTTTCTTCTTCGGGGCTGACGAATAATTTCGCCAGCCCCTTTGTTAATCAGGTTAAAAATTATTCGGCATCGGCAGCCGGAGCAGCCTCGGCAGTCGCTTCGGGAGCCTTGTCAAGATAGGTCACATTGGCAGCATCCTTGACAAGAGCAAGAGCTTTGCGGAACATGAGCGTGCGCTTTATCTCCTCAGCGGGAAGGTTCTGCTTTGCATAGTCAAGTTCAACACTGTATGCCTTGGCTATTGTCTCGTATTCCTCATTGACCTCGTCCTCGGAGACCTCAACGGACTCGAGTTCGGCGATCTTTTCGAGAGCAAGCTCGGTCTTTACATGCTTGAGAGCGGAGGGACGGATCTGCTCCTTATACTGATCAAGGGTCATGTTGAAGTACTTTAGGTACATTGAAAGCTCGATACCCTGCATCTGCATTCTGGATTCGCTTTCTCTGACCTGGTTTTCAACCTCTGCGTCAACCATGCTTTCGGGAATTTCGGCAACAAGCTTTTCGGCGAGAGCATCCTCGACCTTTTCCGCAAGCTCGTTGTCGGCTGCATCCTTGTGTCTCTTTTCGATTTTTGACGCAAGGTCTGCGCGGTATTCAGCGAATGTATTGAATTCGGATACGTCGACCGCAAAATCGTCGTCGGCTGCGGGAAGCTCGGTCTTTTCAATAGCGTTGAGCTTTACTTTGAAGACCGCTGCCTTGCCTGCAAGCTCTTTGGCGCCGTACTCTGTGGGGAAGGTGACGTTTACGTCGAACTCTTCGCCAATGTTCTTGCCGACGATGCCTTTCTCAAAGCCGGGGATGAACTGACCGGATCCGAGTTTGAGGTGATGCCCGGAATCCTTGCCGCCTTCAAACGCAACGCCGTCAACAAAGCCTTCGTAATCAATGACCGCAGTGTCGCCCATTTCGGCGGGACGGTCGGTGATCTCGATCTCACGGGCATTTCTCTCGCGAACGGTGTCGACCTCGCGGTCGATCTCCTCGTCGGTCACGGGAGCGAGAACAACGGATGCCTCGATGCCCTTGTAGCCTTCGATGGTCACATCGGGCTTCACATACATCTCGGCTTTCAGAACGATCTCCTTGTCATCCATGGATACGATGTCGAACTCGGGAGCGGAAACTACCTGCTTGCCGGCTGCGTCGATTATAGCGGCATAGTTGCTGTGGATGATGTTGTTGATGGCATCCTCAAGGAAAATGCCGGTGCCGTACATTTTTTCGATAATGCTGCGGGGAGCCTTGCCGCGTCTGAAACCGGGGATGTTAAAGTTTTTGGACTTCTCATGGAAGACCTTCGACTTTTCAGCCTCAAGGGTTGCGGCATCTTCGGAAAACTCAACGGTGCAAAGATTCTTTTCGTTGATCTCTGATTTTCTGATTGTCATATTGACCATACCTTTCTTACAACACGTCCGGGCGGGATCCGCTGCGGGCGCAATTTTTCACATTAATATATTTTACTATAAAATGATTATATGTCAAGACCTAAATTATAAATTCGGTTGAATTTGCGTTAAAAAGCGCATTTTTTTGAGAATCACGTCCCTTATACGAACACTTTCTGCGGGCAAAAGGCAAGATGGTCTGCCGATATCAGCCGAAATTCAATGTCCTCGAATTCAAACGGCTGACGCCCGACATACCCGCTGTGTATGTGTCCGAAATAGCAGCGGGACACGCCGTAATTGTGCAGAAGATCGATAAGATTCCTTGCCACGGCGCCGTTCCACACCGGCGGAAAATGAAGAAACGCTATCACCGGAAGCGACGGAGCAGAGGTGTCGCGTAACTTTACGGCGGCATTGAGGCTCATTTCGAGCCGCATAGCTTCACGGTTGTTTATCTTATCCCAACTGACGTTTCCGATGGTCTTTTGAGATTCTTCGTCAAAAAACCACCCGCGTGCACCGCATATGACCGCGCCGCCCGCAATATAAGCGTTGTTATAAAGTATATTCAGAGAACCGAAACCGTTTGCGGCGAAAAATACATTCATTTTTGACGCCGTTGCCCACCAGAAATCATGGTTCCCTTTGCCGATGTATTTTTTTCCGGGCAGGGAATCAATGAACGCAAAATCCCGACGTGCTTCATCAAGATTCATAGCCCATGTGATATCGCCGGGGATCACCACATCGTCGTCGGGCTCCACGATCGCGCGCCAGCTGCGTTCGAGCCGATTCTGCGAGTCGGCCCATCGCTGTCCGAAGACTTCCATTGATTTTTCCTTACCTTCCGCACCCGGCAGGTGGAGGTCGGCTATTGTGAACAAAGACATGATTATCACTCCGGCGACTCTGCGCATAAAATTCCGGTGTACCGGACAGAATAAGACCGTACCGCTGCTTGCGGCGGCAAATACGACCGGTACAGACCGGCCGAAGTATCAGAAAGGCGTAATACCATGGAAGAAAAATTCAATGAAAAAAACAGCGTAAAATGCGGTTGCCATCACATCGAAGGCATCGTGTGCGACGTTAAAAACTGCGTTCACAACAGCGGCGAGCGTTACTGCACCGCCAATCAAATCCTTGTCGGTCCTTCAAACGCTGTTAACAGCGACGCCACCGAGTGCTCGACTTTCAAGCCGAGAGCAAACGGCTGATCCTCCGCACATTTTCTTCGGGCGGGCTTGCATAGAGCTCAGTCCCGGCGGGGCTGCCGCGCTGACGCGCGACAGCCTTTCGTTTTTCCGATCAGGCAAGCTGCGTCAGAACATCCGCGGGCATAGCACCGACTTCGATCACGCGATCAAAGCGGACGGGGCGCATTTCAAGCCCCGAAAGAGGTGCGGGGATCGGAGTTCCGGTGTATTCCGAAAGTGCGTTGAGCGCCGCGGGCCCCTCTGGAGAGACCTTTTCGGTGAGAGATGAAAGCACATCTGCGGCAAATTTGTACGGGCTGGCGGTCGATGCG